>Ga0208433_1000258_pt1 | contig 26170 bp, 26 predicted proteins | sample 3_EtaG_FD_184075 | JGI IMG/M metagenome (GOLD analysis project Ga0208433, IMG submission 184075) | Marine viral communities from the Subarctic Pacific Ocean - 3_ETSP_OMZ_AT15126 metaG (SPAdes) (version 2) | ecosystem: Environmental > Aquatic > Marine > Oceanic | place: Pacific Ocean | collected...
GTAATGGTGCTATAATAGTAAAGGATATATGTGATGCTATCGAACACGCTGAATTTCTTGGTCATGACGAGGGAACTATTGCTCTCGGGGATAGTGCTACTATTAGGTTGTGGCATGGAGAAGATGGTAGTAGCTACGCAGTTAGTTACAGGATACAAAAGATAGTAGAGGCTCTTACTGGAGGTCAGAAACCCAATGTTATGCTATTCGGACATGTACACAAAAGCATGTATCTGTATGATCGTCATATTCACTGCTACAGTGCTGGATCATTCCAGAGACAGACAGCTTGGATGAGAGGTAAAAGATTGTCATCCCATACAGGATTTTGGATAATAGATATTTATACTAATGATAATGGTGTCGCCAAGACAACAGGAACTTGGTACCCATTCTATATGTGAGAAACTATGCCTAAAGAATTACACGAAATAACTATGTTTATAGCAGGTACTATAACTACTCCTTCTGAAACAGATATCCCCGATGACGCTGCTAGTTACAGCTTAAATATAGATCCTATTGCAATAGATGGTGTATTAAAAGGTATCCCCAATGATGCACAACTATCTTCTGGCGGTATGATATCAGCCAATATTGACGCTTCTGGAATAGAACTTCCCTCATCAGATTCTATAGTATATACAGTAGGTACTGGTGGTGAAGGAGGCGGAGGAGGTGGATCATGAGTGTAACTGAAAATGGAATAACAGTAAGCGGAACATATAATAGTACGAGCTCGACAAACTATTTTGTTCAGATAACCGCCACTACAACTCCCAATAAATATAAATGGTCAGATGATGGTGGTACAACATTTAACCAGCAAAATGTATCGTGTCATACGGCCCCAAATGGTTTGACTAATGGTCTTACTCTAGCATTTAGTTCGACATCAGGACATACGTTGAACACCAAATGGGAATGGACAAGCCATTATGTGATACCGATCAATACAAATGAAATAGTTATGATAAATGATGACGGCAGACGTGATGCCATATTTTACGATGAGACTAATAATGGAATTCAAACTATTGTAGATTTATACGGAAGTCCCGAAGTAGGTACACTTGCACCTATGACAAAAAGTTTGGTTGCCATGGAAGTAAATAATAAAGAGGCACATATAGGGCTAGGTAAGGGCGAACTAGAATTCCCCCAATGGGCAGGCATGGTTGCACACAAACAATTCGGTTCTAATGTAAGCGATGCAGTCGTTGTAGAGTCCGCAAGATTGTGGAGCCCAAATCAATTTAATGACTTATGCTCTACTGTAGAAGAAAATGGTTTCATATATGGTATTGAATGGCAAGGTAAATATGTATATAAATTTAATATCAATTCACTATCATTTGAAAAAAGATCTGATACTATTTTCACAAGAACACAGGCAATAGCAATTCATACTAGAGATACTGATGACAATAAAGGTCTATGGGTTTATGATGCGGGCGCTGGAACACAAGGTAGAGTCTATTGTATCGACCTAGATAATATGGATACTACAACTTTCTTTGACCTAGAAAATGCCTTTGATGATGGGACCTGTGATATAACAGACGAGTCTGCTATTGTCGCCCATGAAACAAATGCCAAAATAACTCTAGGATTGTCTGTTAGCGGAGAAGGTATAGGACAGAACGCCTATATAACGGCTATTGATCCCGACGGAGAACATTTTACTATGAGTTCAGATGCCATGGATTCTCTTACTAATACAACACTTACTTTTGGAGAAGATGGTGATGCCTCTGAATTTAAGAATGACATCATGGATATGATCCAAATAGGTACTCCCAGCGACACCAATAACTATTTATGGTTCGTTGCTAAGCATACCATACACCGTGGAGAACCATTTCTATATAATATGCCTGTCCCTTCGGGTTTAGACGAACACCCGTTAAATTGGGCACAAGGAGATTATAGGTGTTTAGCAAACAAAACTATCGATCTTAAAATAGGATTCGAACAAAAAGCTCCTTCGGCTTCTCCTGCATATAATTATGAGATCCCAAGGCATGACACCCCAACTAACGACCTCGATATAACAATTAATGTAGATAATATACTTCCTCCTACTAGTTCGTGGGATGACGGCAATGTAGTAATTAAATCAGATCCTGAATTAAGAGGATATAACGAATCTCAGGGCTCATCAATACAAAATGATTGCACCCAACAAATGGCCATAGATAGTGCTAACAAACTTCTTTTTACTTGTAGTGGGGCTGATGGCAACAATGAGACGTTCCATAGTTTTCATTATAACAACATGGATGACCTAGACTATGATCTAACCGATAATCTCGTTTATGTGGACAGTGGTTATGTGTCTCCAGTAAATGACGGATGTTGTAATGGCCCCATAAAAATAGACCTCGAAGAAAAACTTATATTCACATTTTGGAACGATGCTAATTACCCCATTATTTATACGCATTCTTACACTACAGAAGGAGAGTTGACACTTGAAGATGCATACCCGATGACAGAAATCTCGGATACTACTCCGTATAATATGAAAGACATTATTATTGACCTTGACAACAAACTAATATTTTTATGTGGCTGGAACGGGGATAGTGGTGGTGGAACAAATATGGTAGCTATGCTAGGTTATGATAGCAATGGAACCATATCAGAGGTTCAGTTTGGAGACTTTGAAGATTGGGGTGTATGGTACGACCAGAGTGAAGATATCTGTGATGGTGGTAGTTCATCTCACGATGTCCGTTGGGCCCAATTCGCAGGTATAAAATATGCTAACGATCTTGGCACAGCTTGGGGATGGGTATATGTTTATGACGGAAAAAACAGTAATAACCAAAGTGATGCAATATTGTGTAAACTTCCTTATCTATACCAGGAAGGATGGAGACTTACGTCTGAGACTTCTACAGCCTTTTTCGCCGATTTTGTAGCTGCAACTGAAGTAGGTCAAATAATCCAAGCCTCACATGAACGAGACAATGATTTAACAGCACGATTTTATACTAAATCGAGTACTGATGGTTTTGTAGGACCAATATTAACATGGGATGACGACGACCCTGGAAGCGGCCTTACAGGTTCAGAAAATGCAGGAGATAGCACCACTGGTTTTGCTCAAACAAACCGTAGTAATTCTAACGGAGGAGGCGGGTATTTCGGGATGTGCTTAGTCCAAGATGACGTACAACTTCTTATGACAAACAATGTACTACTTTCTTATGATGAAGAAGAAGACGATATAAATGATTTTACTACGATTAACAAGAGTACATTTATGTTGCAATCTGACGATACAGATATAGAATCTTCTTGGATAGTAGCCGATCATACATCCTTTGATTATCCCGTATATTTTGTTCTTGGGGTTGACGGCATTTCGGCACATGTATTAACCGCAGATTATACACTAAAGTCAAGCACCCAAAACCTATTTCATACAAATGATCCTGATTATGTGGGTCTAATACTTAATCTGCATCCCACCTATTCAGCGGGACGACTAGGGATACACTATAGATATGGTGATAGTTTACCTGACGTATATACTGTCTATAATACAATGACACTCCGTATAAAGCATGATGCTCCTCCTCCTTCTCCTGTTGTAACTGGAACTTTCACGGCTTTGCAAATACCCTCAAATGGTGTCATCCTTGATTCAATAGAGACACCTATTTCAGAAGATCGTGCTAATGGTGTGGTAACAGATACAACCAATAATAAACTATTTTTTGTGCATACTGAATTGGGAGAAGCTAAATCAAACTTATCAGCAATTGATCTTGCAGCTATACATACAGATGACACAAACAATGCCCAAAATATTGCAATAAACGATACTATCGAAACAGATATAAGCGACCCTCATCTTTCTATTGAGTACGATAATTTATCAAATTTACACCTACATGCAGGTAATGGAGTCGGACAATGGGCTAAGACAATTTATAGCAATGACACACTTTCAGATCTAGAAGCTATACTAGAAGCTCATCTCTCAATAGAGCTAGCACAAGAAACAGGAGGAGAATCGCCAGGAGATTTTACTGATGGCTTAAGAATCTTTTATAAAGCATCATTTATATACGATGGATACCAAGAATCTCCATTAGGTGACGAAGCATATGATCCTCTTACAGATACTAATTATATCGATATAACAGCAGATAACTCTAGTGTTAATCTAACCTTAGAGCTAAGAAATATAGATAATTTATCGAAAAGAATCTCGGCAGTCAGAATCTATAGAGCAGTAGAAACAACAGAATCCGAAAAAACAAAAGCATTTGTAGCATACAGATTCGTAGAAGATCGTCAATTAAACGCAACATTTGAACTAACTGAGCAAGATACTACAAATCCTGAATGGGAGACAGTTAGAAAAGTTGTTATTAAAGATGATAATTCAGTTCATTCAGTGTCTTACGAAGGTTCAACAGGTATATCAGAAGCATTAGATAACACCTGGGTTAATTATGGATTATCGACACAACTTCATAATACACATTATGTAGGATTATGTTATCATCCTCAAATAGATGATGCAACTAACTTTTTATTCAAATCCAAACCTTACTGTTTTGACCAGTTTAATGTTGCCGTAGATCTCCTTAAATTACCTACAAAACCCACTGCATTAGCAGCATTTCATGGAAGGATATTTGCTTTCGATGAGAATACCACACACAAAATAGAACCTAATAATTTTTATATCGAAGATAGTTTTGAGGGCATAGGATGCTTACACCAAGATGCAATAGTCGTAAGTGAATATGGTATGTGTTTCGCAGACAAAAATAATATTTATATATATGATGGAAACAGACCAATAGCTATAGGAGATGCTATAGTCCGAGGAGATGATAATGCTTGGCAAAATGTCAGCACTAATTGGTCACCAAAAATGTTATTTGACGCAGAAAGAAACAGTTATGTAGCGCTGTTTTCTGATAATAATGATGAATATTATGGCTGGGCCTATAACATTATGCGGAAACGATGGGATTTATGGGAGTTTGGTACTGATGAACCTTGTAGCTATCTTAAAGGGAAACACGGAGAAATGCTTGTCTGCGCTGGACAAAAATTAATCCACTGGTTAGGTGGAAATGGTAGCGACAATTGGAGTTGGACAAGTAAGAAAATGACAATGAATACTGATACACAGATAAAATTCTTCAAAAAAACTAGAGTATCTGGCAATAGTACAGATATTATAGATTCAATTACAACTTCTGAAGGAACCCCAGCTAAAAGCGGGGAGCCTGATGGGAACGGTGATTATGTTTATTCTCTTAGCGGAAGTGATGCTAAAGCTAAATGGATACAATACAATATTACAGCCGAAAGTGGTTCAAATACTGTCGATGCAATAGGTACAATATTTAGAAGAAGAGGGATACGATAATGTTTAGACTTAACTTAGATGGAAAATTTGAACAAGATAAGGGACAAACAATCAAAAGAAGGCCACGTCCTTCAAAAAACCCCGAAGTTTCCAGTGCATTAGGCGATGTTTATCAAATAATCAACGATTTATCTAACGCTGTAAATCAAGGATTCACACAAATATATAAGGATGACGCATCAGGTAAAGAAGGAGATATAAGGTGTGTATCATCTGGCAACGATGATGACTCTTATTCTCTCCAAGCAAAAACTAGCCGCGGCTGGATAAGATCATCAGGGAAGGTCAAAAAATTTGAGCCACCTTGGATACCATGGGGCGCAACATGTGCCTATACTGGTGCAGCTCTTGAAGACCTCGAAGGTGTAGCCGATGCAATTAATGAACAAGTAAATGCTTTAAGAGAACACATAAATCTATTATTTTGGAAAGTTGAGGCGATGATAGATGAAACAGGATATATAGTCAAAGAAAGGCGAACAGATAGATATGATAGACAGCAACCTGTTGTAACACGCTTAATTCCTCCAGATCCATATGTAGGTGATACAACATCTCCATCTATTGTATCAATGGATCCTGCAAATGGAGCAACAGATGTCGCACTTAATGCTGATTTGGAGTTGATAGCAGATGAAGACATTTTTCCTCCTACCACGGGCCCCAAAGAAATATATATCAAAATATCAGGCGAGAATTGGCCGAGTAATACGATTCTTTACAGTGATGCATCTGTCTCATTTAGTGGCGTAAGGCTAACCATAGAAGGAGCACTCGAGAATCTTACTCCTGGCACAACCTATTGGGTACATATACCAGGTCAAGCCAGCTCAGGCATTACAGATGGAGCGGGGAATTCATTGCCTGAAATTGACGCTGAAGGCGAGCACAATTGGAGTTTCACAATATTAGACGATTCATAGGAATAAAAGAGGAGATAACATAATGGGATGGCGAGATTGGTTAGGTATAAATCAATTGGATCAAAATTTTAATTATACCCCCCAGCAAGCACAGGCGTATAAATATGATACACAAGGATATGATCCAACTTTAGGAAAATACAGCACTTCTGCAAATATGAAGAACTTCATGGGTCAGTTAGAAGATCAAAGTAAATTCGGATTTGGTAAAGCAAAACAATTAATGGATCCAGGCAGTCAATATTATAAAGATCAAAGAGGATTTATGACTGAGGATGTAGGTGAATCAGTAAGTGCACTTACACGAGGACAAAACGCACAACTAGCTCAAAGAGGAGTAGGAGGTGGTGGGCTGTCATCTTTATTAGGGGCTTCTAACCGACGCGGAGTAGGAGAGCAGGTCAGACAAGGAATGAGGGGTATACAGGCAACTGGCCTACAAGCTGGTGTAGGTGCATTAGGCGCAGCTGGTCAAGCAGCATCTGCAGGAGGACGAATGGCAACCGCAGATGCAGGTATGAGCCAACAGCAAGCCTTAGCAAACCAATCAGCTACTAATGCAGCCAGCCAATTTGGAGCTAACTGGGCCAACATATCAAACCAGGACTACTCAACTCAGCAATACGGTGCTGGTTTAGCTAATGCCAACGCATATAATCAACAGCAACAATATTCACTTAACATGGACTACCAACAATCAGTTGGTAATCGTAATCAAAACGCAATGTTTGCTAACTCAATGATAGGACTTGTAGGAGGTGGATTAGGTAGTTGGTTTGGGCAATCGTTAGGGAATAAGTATGCAAAAGATCAATGGGACCACGGAATCAGGAACTATGCGGGTGACGACGGAACATAGATAGCACAGACAGATTCAACGGCGACAGTAGAACCCGATCCACAATTCAAACCAGTAGAGGACGAGACTTTTTTCGAAGAGCCCGAAGCATCTGGCGGTGGATATGATTATCTAGTCCGAGATTGGTTAAACCTATTCTTGGGCAATACTGATCCAGATGTGAATGAGTAATTAAGTGATAATAGAAAGGATATAACAATGGCAGGAGTATATGATTTTGATAAAACTATTCTAGCTGCGTATAACCAGGGCCATAACCGTGGTGTAGAAATGGTAAACATGGCTGAGAAACGAAACCAGTTTAAAGCAATACATGACTTAAGGAAAAGTGCCTTTAAGCTGCAAAAGGACCAATATGATAGGGGTATAATAGCTCAAAAACAATTTACGAAAGCCTACAATGACTTTCAAGCTAGCAAACAAAAACAAAAAACTTATAATAAGGGTGTTGAAAAAGAAATATCACGTGTGAAAAAATTGCAACCCTGGAATGAAAATTTCTTCACATGGGACACATTTTGGACTCAAATGGGCTTTAATGCTCCAACGGCAGAAGAGCTCTATAAGAAAAGAATGGAGAGAGAAGGGACACCCGAGCTAGGAATAAAACCTGAAAGATATCAACTAAAAGCCACACCTGAAATGGCTGGCCAGCTCCAATTATTTCAACTATTATCCAATGCTCAAGGTGCTGATGTTAGGAATGAGAGTCTCATGGATTTAATATACCAATCTTATGAATATTAATATTAACAAACAGGAGAAGTACTATGCCGTATTATACAGATAATAACCGAATGAGCCCTAGAGCACAAGCAAGGGCTGCACTTAGAGAACTCTCTCGCAGATATGAGGAGGATCCCGATCAATTCTCAAATCATGACGCTGAATACGTAGCTAGGGCTGCATTTGAAGCTGGTATACCATTTGAGCCAGAAACAAAGAAGACTGAAAAGTTTTTCTTTGACTTAGCTGATACTGCTTTACTTGGCCTTATCCCCAACGAATGGCGACCACAAAAGGTGGCCGAAGAAATCTATGGTGAAACACATGGTGAACGATTTGTAGGAGACGTGGCTGGGTTAGTCGGCTTACTCATACCTGGGTACGGTATGTATAAAGGCATCGGAGCAATTAAAAAATCTGAACGCCTGAAGAAAGCTGGCAGTTATATGAGACAAAGCACACCAGGTCAGATGGGAAGACGCGGATTAGATCGATATGCCGACAGATTATGGGGCGGAGTAGGTAATGTCGGCGGCTTTTAATCTTACAGTGTAGATCATAATGCCTGAAATTAGTAGAATACAGGCTTTAATAAAACTATACCAACGTCAGCCAGAACTATTTACATCGGAACAAGCTGATGAATTAGGTAACATGGCTGAGTCTGCTGGCTTAAAGTGGAAGCCTAAGCCACAAGATTTTCATTTAATGAAGGCGTTAAGCCTTGCGTCCTCTGGTTTTATAGAAGGTTTTACAACCTTCGCTATAGGTAAGGACAAACCCAGCAATACATATGAGAGTATAGCGTATTCCCTTGGGCATCTCGCTGGATTTGCTCCTGGTATTATGGCTGCTCCATTTAAAGGCATCGCTAAGGGTGCTTCAAAGGTAGGCCTCCTCCCAATTACAAAAGTAGCTGAGACTGCAGCTAAAGGTGCTCAGACAATACACAAATACTCTATTCCCATGATGTTCGGTGACATGGCCTCAACAGGAGTCGGAAAAGTTATGTCTAAAACTGGGCTTGAGGCTGTCAACTTTCTTAAGCGAGGCTCAGTTACTAGAGATATAGTACAGTCAGCTACACACCTTGGAGCAGCATCTGCTATATCTTCTGTATGGCATGGGCCAGATGAAATACTTAACTCGTTAGTTCATGGTGCAGTTGCAGGTGGTGCTTTTGGTGGCATAGGAAACTTTGTAAACCTAGGCAGGCTCATGAAATCTAAGAGCCCTGATCAAATAGCAAAAGCAGAGGCATTACTAAGGACTGGTATAGGATCAACTATGCTTGGTCTACCAACTACCCTACAAGGAGAGCCCATTGAAATGCAGCTCTACCAGTATCTTTTAGGTGGGTTCTTTGGTTTCCAATCTATGCCATCACATATAAAGGAATCGCAGCGATTCTTTCAGGAAGACCTTTACTCTGGAGAATTTGGGTCACAATTTTATCCAGAGTCAAACAAAGTATGGTCTTCTATGAGCAAGAAAACACAAGATTATATTACATATGAGATGGATGTTCAGGCAAGAAGCTTTTTAAAAAACTTAGAAGTTCTTCCTAATATAGATCAATCTTTACGGGAGCTTGCTAAGGAACGCTTCTCCACCAACACCCCTTCTGAAAGACAAGTAGGCAAGATGGCAAGAGAGCTTGCGTATAATATCTATACGGGAGCTGAGGATATAATGATCGTGAAACCCGAAGGGGCATCATATAATGATGAACGAGAAGACTTTGACCAACCTATAAACATTAATGCTCCTGATAAAGCAGAAAATCCTGTCGAAATAATTGAGATATACGAAGATGGTACAGCAAATGTTGTTCGTGCACGTGGAGAGTATCATGGAAACCGTGTCGGCTTGGGATATGAAGGACAAAGACCCACAGAACAGCTTGAAGGACAAGAATACGGCAACCTACAATATGTAACTGTTATTGATTCTAAGTCTAAATTTAGAAAACTTAGTAACCCACTGTCACATAAGTTAAGCTTTGATTCTAAAGGAAACCCAGAACTTGTACCTACATTATCCCCTGAGCAGTGGCATGCGGTTGAACACCATCTTTATAATAAGAATAAATATATATACGGTGGTGTAAAAGATAAGGGTATCCTTCGTATACGTCCTTTACATATAGATACTTTTAAATACTCTAAGGCGCAGATCATTAGATCACTAGCTACCAGTATGTCTCCCGATGGTAAACAAAAACTAGAACCCGCTAGATACGCTGAATTAAACAGATCATTTGCCGAGAGTGAGGCCAAAGAGATAGAATTCCTTGGTACGGACAATAAAAAAGTAAGAGAGATGCATGAAAAGAAATGGATCTCTAATGTCCTTTCGGAAAATGAGCGTGAAGGATTCTATATTACAGGTAGAGACGACTTAAGTCTTATTGGATACAGCTTAGAAAAAGGAACCATTAAAAATGTTACCGATTGGAATAAACGAGAACAGCTCCTATTTGATACAGGTATACCATTAAATCCTGATGTTATACCAGGCGGTATACTAAGCTATGCAATACTTAACGACCACAAATATGAAATGCGTACCATCAAGGGTGGTGATAAGGAACCTCTTGAATCTGATACAGATGGTTCTATCTATATAAGAAGAAAAGTATATGATGAGATTGTAAACGCACACGACCTTCAAAATACAAGTATGCTAAAGCCTGTTATAGTATCTCGTAATGAAGGTGGTGTTATTCTAGTTAAATCTGCTGCCAGAAGAGCTACAAAAAAGATGGATAATTTCATGCGTGAAGAAGGACTTGATATGGTCTTCATGCGGTCGTCTGTTAAAGCAAAAGGAGTTACATTAAAAAGCAGTAACTATGAATTTGTAGATAATAAATACCGTGCATATGACATCGATATGCGAGTGATGCCCACTGAAGATGTAAGAATTAATACTACTACCAAAGAAGATTTTAAATCTGTTAACCCAACTAAAATAGTACGGCAGTTATTCGGTCAAATATCAGACAACCCTATCTTATCTAAGTACATCTATAATAATATATATAAGCCAATCATAGAAGGCAATCCAGAGGTTAATGCACGGATAGATAATTATATCTCTACTGGAGACCCTTCTAAACTTGGTGATGTAAAAATCAATGATATACATCCTAAGACAATCCATAAGATTCTTGTGGATCTTCCTTCTACTGATCTTGCTCGGCGTATACGATCACAAATCATGAATCTAGATAAGACTGGCCAACTAGAGGGTATATATGATTTTACACCTGAAGAGTGGAAACAATATGTTTACCGAAATAACAGAATTTTACAAGCATCTAACTTTGATGAGGCATTTACAAACCTGTACAAGTCAACGCGTAAAAACTTTGAGTCAGCTTATAGAAAATATATTATATCTAGATACCTACAGCCAGTATATCCATACTCTGCTAAGGGATGGTTAGCGCCAAAAGACTTAGAAAGAATCGTCACTGATGACGTTAAAGCTGGTGAGTTTATGTTAGATAACGGTCATAAGAAAATGAGAGTGCGTCTCAATAACGAAACAGCGGCCAGGGATAATATAAAAGTAGAGACCGATGGTTCATCTTCTTTAGGAGATGTCTGGAAAGGATACGAGAAGGCGATAAAAGACAAGAAGAATGTATTACAGTATCTTGATGCTTTTGATTTTATGGCTATACGTGTCCCAGCTGATTCTATTAGTGGAGTACGTGTATTAAGATTTAAAGGATTTACTGGTGAACAAGGTGTAAGCATAGTTACTAACGCTAAAGATAACGACTATCTAGGGGGCGCAGATAAGGATAGTGACTCTGCATTCTTATACCAAGGGGTAGATAAGAAAGTTAGAGATTACTTTGCAGAACACACAAATGAATGGGAGACCAACGGCATTTGGACTCCACCTAAAGATCCAGAGCTAGACGCTATATTTGGTAAAGGTGATACAGCTCCTTATGAACGTGTAGCCAGTAAGTTCTCTCCATCCATGCGTAAGATTGTAGCACGTTCAGCTGCCAAGGGTAATGACGGCTTAGGTTTTGGTGTACGTGCTAAAAATACGGTACAGGTGTGGTTTGAAACCATCAAAAATAATGGTGGAGAGATGAATTTTGATATAGAATATAAAAGTAAAGGGGGAAAACTTTTTAACGCCGTCTTACAAGTAAGAACAAAAGGAGATGGTACTGCACTCAAAAAACTAGGTAGAGAAATGGTCAACCGATCAGCCGACGCAGCTAATTACCCTGAAATGGTAGACTTTACTGAGTTTAGGAAGATCCTTTTTGATTCTTCTTTTGATGCTACTATTATATATGAGAATGGTAGACGAAAACCTGCCACTTTTGAGGACATAAATAAATACACGCCTCTTTCAGATGCACATAAGCTTCAAAACATCATTAATCCATCTGGTAAAACAGATAGAAGTAAGTCTCCACGAGCTTTTACACTTGACGAATTTCAGCAAGAGGTTGAAAACTTAAGTAATACTAGTGTCGATAACATCTATGGGCTTGCAGCTAAAGCTATGCATGCTGATGGTGTACATAAGTCCGTTAGTATAAAGAACCTAGAGGCATACTACGATATAATTTTAGAGGCAAATGACATTTTTAAAGCAACCAATCCTAAGACTAGGAAGGAACAGCTATTTGTACGTAACCATCTTGCTCAGATAATAAAAAAAGTTGTAGTCGGTAGCAATAAGACTGTTAATGAAATGATTGAGGCAGGTAAATCATGGGAAACTATACGAGACTTTGTTGCCAATGATACAGCATTAATTGCGTCATATAATACTTTAGCTAAGAAAGGATTTGATATATATAGAAGGCTTGTAAAGAATGGTGTTGTTAACCCAGAGGACGCAGTTAAAGACTTACTTAAACCTATTGCTAAACAAGCTACCAGATTAAAAGCTAAGTACGAAAACATTGATGACTCTGAAGAGCCAACTAGTGGATTTTTTACGGACTATGATAAAGAAGTAGCAGCTTATAAATCTGAGGTCCTAAACTTAAGCTCTTTATCAAACCAGCTCCCTATTCAATACTTACACGATTACTTTGACTTATGGCTTATTAGTCCCTTTAAGTACGGTGACTATAAGACACGTAAAGGTGGCATCTCTCGTATTCCACAGCAATCTTCATCTGTAAGCGACAGATCCTGGAAGATATTTACTGATGAGTATTCCAGATTATACAGACAAATTCGCGAGACTACAAAGCTTCCCAAATCGACTTCTAAAGTCGCCGCTCAGCTAAACAAAGAAAGATTAAAAGGAAGAGAGTATATAGACAACCTTGAAAAGTCAGATCCTGATAAGTTCCTGGCTTTCAACACAGCAAGATCTCTCGAAAGCGTTTTTAGGGAATTATCTGACGCAGAAATAATGTTAATGGAAGAGGGAAGCCCACAATATAGTGAACACCGTGCAGATAAAGCATCTAATCGCAGCGCATGGGAAGAGGCAGGACTAGGAAAAGCTTTCAATAAAATGAAAGAACGCCCTAAAGCTGTAGAAATATTTATGAAAATTGTAGATCATTTAGATATAGACCCTAAAATCAGAGAAGCATTAAAAAAAGAAGCATTAAATAAAATAGACCCTAGTGACGTATCACAAAAAATATCGCCAAGGATGAGGAAAAATGAGGTTCTTGCAAGAGCAACTGATAGAGAAATTGTTATAGACCCCAATGGAAATCTAATAATAACACCTTATTCTGATCCATTGTTTAAAACAACTATGGGGGAAACTAAAGGCGTATCTTTTACAGATGACATTGCACATGTTAAGTTTTATGGAACAAAACGCGGTACTGAATATAATGTAATTTATCTCACAAAAAAGGGTGCGGATATTTTAACAAAAGGAAAGAAAGTAATGGGAGGAGAGGAGTCTTTAAATGAAAACTTACAAGGCGAAATACGAGTTTCATCTGACTCTCCCATAAAAATTCCCCGAGGAGAATATAGAGTTGAAAGAACGGGGCTTATCGCAGGTAAGTTTAGCGAAAAAATACTTAAGGCCGCTGAAGCTCCAGCAGTTACTCCTAAGGCCCCAGCATATACTCCTCCCGAAGATATCGTATTTACTCCACCTGGTAAGGCTAAAATACAAGAAGACCTAAATAAGTCTCGTAACTTTAAGGAAATACTTAAGGTTGTTAAGGCTAGCCCTACAATTAAGTCCGAAGATATAGACTTTATAATAAACGAGATGTCTAACGATCCTTTTTGGAAGGAGTATCCAGAAGACGCATTTATTGAGATGACTAAGTTATATGAGGGTGTAGGAAGAGACTTCTCTACTCTTACTGAGCATGATATACTCGTCATCAAAAATCATTTCATCCATATGAACGAAGTAATAAGTCAGAGCTTTAAGGACAAGATACTCAAAAAAGTATTCGGTAAGGACGTTGATACTAAAAAGATACAGCGTATCATCTACTGGAATAGACCTATTACTATTGATAAGCGGACTGCTCAATGGGAATCCAGAGCATTTGAACAGGCCACTCAGCCTGTCCGCTCATCTGATAAGGTATACATGAGAGATGTTAAGCGTCCCATGAGTACCTATGGTGTACTTAGAGAATTTCTAACTAAGATGGTACATCAATCAGAAGTATCTGTTGGTGAGCTTAATCAGAAACTTCAGGAAGTATATAGACGTAGAGAAGAGCTAACAAACACAGAAGCTCATAAGCTATGGGATTTTGTAATACGTCTTCGTGAGGGTGACATAGAAGGAATTAATCCTAAAGAATTAAAGACGTTTAAAGAGAAAGAATTTACTTTACATGAATATGAAATAGACCCTAAGACTAAAAAGAAAAAGCGTATCATTAAGAAATATACTGGCGAACAGCTTTTAGAATCTCTTGATAAGCGCCTTACTGAAGATCTAAAAAAGTTCTCTATGACTAACGTACATGCTTTAAATGAAAAAGGTGAACGTATAACTGAGGTAGATGATTGGAAGAGAGTAGATGAAGGATTTAAAGGCAAGCATGGTATACAGCTAAACAAGTGGCTGCATTGGAATGCAAAAGGAAAGTTTAACATTGATAGGTTCATGGAAAAGTTTGTCTACCCTACATACAAGGGTGACAAATTACCTGAGATACCCCTTGAGGTACTCATGCGTGTTCAATACGAACTTAAGCTAAACCAACTTGTCGACAGGAAGAAACTACGTGGCGATAAAGCCATGGCCTATCGTAACAAGTACAGAAGAAGTACGTTAAAAAATGACCTCGGTGAGACTCTTGACACCAAGTTTAAACCTATAGGTATACAGGATGAAAAAACCTATGTACCTCACACATGGGGAGACAGACTAACAAAGGCACAACGTAAGGAGCTTTCTGGGTGGCTGACAGAGCAGACTAACGATATGTTAAAACGTGCACGTAAAGACCCAGACTCATTTAGAGACATACTTATCGAATCTAAACGTAAAGAATATGACAAAACTGGTGATATGAGTATCATAGAAACAGCCGTTAGACAAGTCATGGAAGCACGTTACGAGCAGTTTTACGACGGCGTAATGTCGAATACTATGAATGCTGAGAAGCATGTTGCAGACTCCTTGTTCATTGATATGTCTTCTCCCGACGCTCTTAACCGTCTCACACATTCTGGATTTTTTTCTAGGCCTGAGAATATCCTAGCCAGAGAATCGGAAATGCCTGGGTATCTTAGAGATCCACAGGTACTTGACCGCTATATGCGTACTGTTCTAATGGCACAGTACAAAAATTTAGCAGGTATCTTAGCTAATTATGAGATAGAGAACTTCAGAGTCTCTAAAAAGATAGGTAAGCATACAGATGACTGGGCTGATTTTTATTCTCTCTATGTATGGGATTCATTTGGCAGGCCTACTACCTTTAACGAAAGAATTCTTCGTAAAATGAATGGTGAAGACCCACTCAAATTCAAGTGGAATCCTTACTATGCTACCAGCGATCGACGAGTAATAGACACTATGGAACGCCTAAAAAAGATGTTCAATGGTAAACTCCCTTTTAAAGTCCCCGAAGGCGAGGAAGCTAGAGCCAGCTTTTTTGTACGTAAAGCACATCAGTTTGGTAGACTAGAAGCTAAATATGAGCTAATCACACTTTTAGCTCATAGTGGTGTAGCAGTGGGGAATATTTTTGGTGGCTCCAAAAACACTATAACTAAAACAGGGTTTAGAAACTTTAGAAGAGCTATGAGTTTTTCATGGATCAAAAAGAACCTATTATTTGACCCAAATGGTAAACCTCTGCTATTTTTTGCTGACGGCAAGCCAGTTAAAACAAAAAAAGACCTCAATAGATGGGTTATACAACAGGGTGTTGTAGAGCATTTCATTCAAAACGAGTTAGATTATAACCCTCGTCTAAGGGCATCTAAGAATTTTAATCAAGTTAAAGAGTTTTCTAAAGAGATGATAAAGATACTCAAACGCAATCCCGAAGCTAGCAATGAAACTTTAACAGAACTTGCAAGAAGATATGGTGTATTAGACCTCGTTACTAAAGTAGCAGCATTTCCTATGCAGGCCTCAGAGCGTTTTCTGAGACAAAATGCGTTCCTAGCTCATATGATACATAATTATGAAATGCTCGGTGGTCCTAGCTCAGGAATAGACTTTGGATCTAAAGCTATGGTTGAATTGGGTCTTAAAGGTGTAGAAAATACACAGTTCATTTATCATTCAGTAGGTCGTGCTCCTTCAATGCGTCCTGCACTAGGAAAGGTAGCATCACGTTTTAAGCTCTTTGTACAGAACCAGCTAGCCTTTAAAAGAGAAAGGTGGAACCATGCTAAGATATATGGTTTTAAGCCTGGTACAGAGCCATATGAGAGGTTTCAGCGTATGTTTATGTTTAACATTATGTCTATGGCACTGGCTACTATGTATGCACACTCTCTTTTTGATACATCACTTGATCCACCTTGGGATTGGCTAAAGGAAACTTCAGAATGGTTATATGGTACAAAGCAAGAACGTAAAAGAGCTTTTTTTGGACAATATCATAGAGCAATAGCTCCACTACAAATAGTAACTCCACCAGTTGCACGAATACCTATTAGTGTATGGAACTCATTAATCAATAACGACTGGGCTAGGTTTGCTGATTATCATGCCTGGACAATGGTTCCATTTGGACGCTTTGCTAGATCTGTTGATAAGACCTTCGATGAACCATATGGTACAACTTTCGGTAGAGGTATGCAGCAATTCTTTCGTTTACCTGTAGATAAGGTAACTGCTCGTTATAATAGAGCTCAGATTAACAAAGAAAGAAAACGAATGATTGACAATACTCTTACTTCTTAAATTAGGAGAATAAAATGACTATAAATAAAAACATGGCTGCTATTATAGTAGCATTTATAACGGGTCTCTCACCTATGGGAGTAATCTTGACTCAAGAATGGATGGAACAAAGAAAAGTGGAGGCAGGTATCATTGATACATCTGTTCTCCTCAATCATTCTTTGTTTACTCATGCTGACACGTGGGTTGATTTGATTATTCCAGGGTTACAAGTTTCAGACAATGCTAGAGAATTTTTAACAATTAAATTTGTAGCATTTCAAGAAGCATTAGAAGAACTTGTAGAAAACCATGATTTTAATATGATGACAGATGCTCAGTTAAATTCAGTGGTGACTAAAAACTTAAATGAGACTGTATCTAATTATATAGCAGACGCACGACGAGCTGGTATTCCAGAAGAATTTATCCAAAACTTTAATCTTTGGCACCAACAGGTTGTTAATATCTTAACACAAAGTATTGAAGACAATGTTTATTCAATGATACATACCACACAAAACTCAAAGATGTACGCAATTTTGACAGCGTATGATGCCGCACTTGGTGCGACTATTAAGGACGTAGAAAAAACATTAGAAGCCAAGACTTCTTAAATTCTACTCTTCTAAAAAACACACCCTATACAAATAGAGAAAGTAACAGGTGAAGTGGAGTCCTTTGGCCTGCCATTATAGCCCACTTCCTTACCGCCAAATAAGACCTGTTATATGGTGTTAAAGGAGGAAACTTCACCATCTTTCTCTATAATATCTATTATTCTAAGAACCTCTTTGACCACCAGTCGCTAAACTCATCCTCTTTTCTCGGCTGTTTATATCCTCTCATATACTCACGCATATAAAGCGCTCTTTTTGAGGGATTTTTCTTACGTGGTCTTCCGCTTGACACTTTATATCCGTTAGCTCTTGTGGTTCCTTTTGGTCTTCCTGCTTTTGCCATGTTACTTCCTTTCTTTTCTTTCTTTTTTCGTTGTGGGGTTCTCTTTAATGTATATCATCTTTTGCAATCTTGAGGGAACCTGTTTAATCAGTGCATCTAACCCCCATATCTTACCATTGATATAATTATCATGGTTGTGATGGTATTCGCCCTTTTTTACTTCTGTCGAGCATATCCCACAGGAATAGGTTTCCTCTGAAATCTGTTCATATACTGTCTGTTTCATTCTCTATCCTCACACAGCTATCACAATGTCCAAATGAATCTAAACCATCGTGATATAGTTGTGGCAACCTGTTAAGTAAACCTTCTATTAGTTCTTCAAAGGTAACTTCATCTGGATTTTCCTTGTCAGAATCAACTGTAAAGGCAACATCAAACATATGATTATATTTCATTTTCCTCCCATTCTTAAGTTCCGATTTCTATAATGAATTCTTTCCATTCTTCATTAAAGTGATATGGTTTTTCCACTACATCTATTATTCTGCAAGCTTCAAATTGTTTGGTGTCTACTAACCATCTCAAGAATAGTGGGAATGTGTCTGATCTTATTATAGTAAGTGTATCTGTCTCTTTCATTTAATCTCCTAGTTTCCAAAAGACTTCATCAACAGGACTATCTTTACTTATTTCAACAAATGTTTCTTCCGTATCAACAGGTAAGTCAAATGCATAAACCATACTTATATCAAAATCCCCTATGTTAGTATCATCAGGTATTTCTACAGAGCAAGTATAAGTTTCAGTTATAGTACATTTATATTTTTTGGACATTAGCTTTCTCCTTTATTAAAATTAAAAATGGCTGTTGCTGTCGCAACATTTAAGCAACTGCCGAAATTTGCCACCATTTTATTAAAATTAATAGAAGAAGCGAGAGGTCTGACCTTTTTCACACCACATATCCACGTGACTTAGTGCTACTCGCTCCTTCTATATAATAGAGACTAGAGCCATAGCGTAATTGTCTCTTAGTTTCGGTACCTTCCTTACTGGCAATGCCCAGCCTCTACAAATTATAGGCAGTGTCGTGACAGGCCGCACTCCTCGTCACGGAGTTCCGTTTAGTCATCGATTATGTTTCTTTACAAGAGCTTTTATCTCATTCAATGGTAGTGCCTAACAGTGTTAGGTACCTGGAATAAACTTAGTGTAACTTCTCAGGACTGCCATTGCTCTAGTTACATACTCTTAAGACGAAATCGCCTCCACTGCCTATATTATGGAGTCTTGGCTGCTACCCACCATGCCAACTACTTTTGCTTATGAGTTCGCTTCTTATGCATTTTAGACTCCAACGCGTCTTGTTCTCATTTGCGTTCCCTATAGTATTCTATTGCTGTTTGTACACCGAATACTATGAGAAATATCGCTATTACTAAGAATATTAGACTCCATGCTAATACCCATATATTAGCTATCCAGGTATATATCTGCATTATTTATTCCTCCAATTTGGGTCGATCTTATCTCTAATATGGTCAGTAAATTCAGACATAAGATCAAACAAGAACTCAGCTGGAATAGATACCATTAATTTTCCATTGTCTTCCCTAAAGAATACTCCCCATTCATCTTTCTCAGGATATAGCCACTGGGCACAGCTTTTCCGACGTTTGCAGCCAAAGTAGATTGTGCTTATCTCAACATCTCCTTGTTCGTGCTGAGCACCACCTCGATCTCTATTCCAAGCACCTAAACCATATGTTTTGGCAGTCTTAACTACTTGTCTCTGTAGCTCTGCTCCCCTCTGACGATTCCTCTTCCCTCTCTGCTGATTCGTTTTCTTCATATGTTTTTAACATTCCTTCTATGTCTGATGCTAGCTTATCATAGTCGTCTATTACAGTCTCCCAAAAATCAAATGACGCAAGTTTACTAACTATTATATCTTTCTTAAGCCACTCATATAAGCTATTCATACCGTTGTGCGCTGCCTTTGGATGGTGTTTGTGGTTTCTTATGAAGTACCTCAAAGAAAACAACACTTTTGATACTTCGCTTATTGAAAACTTTATTGTCATGCTTCCTTCTTTGTCTGTCATGGTTTCCACTTATTCCATATAGAAAACCCTACAAATGTCTCTAATGGCCCTAAACCAATACCAAAGTGCATATGTTCACCACGTTTTGACGTGAAGCTACAGCTTAAAGAGAGAATCCAAAATAATATTAAACTTATTCCATTTGTATTATTCTTTGATAACTTCTTTATCTTAATCATTGATCTCCCCATGTTTTCTTAATATCACTCTTACTCTTATAAAGCAGATTCACTACTCTCACTACCAATGAAGATACGGATTGACCCTTCTTTACTTTCTTTAATATAAGACCGACATAGAAATCTATCAGCTTTCTATGACTATGTATTTGTCTTGAACCTCTATTATTTGCTGTATCCACTATTGATCCTTTCTAACTCTTTAAAACTAAATGTATTATAGTTAAATTTAAGAGTCAATGCAAAACTGTGCTCATCTCTGGATGCAATAGACTTAATGAATCTCTTGTCACTTATGTCTTTGTCGCCTTCGATTCCTAGGATTTTATCAGCTTTCTGTTCTATTACCGAGTTACCTTTTGCACTATGTACGTCTAAGTAGTCTCTACTAGCACCCTTAGATATATGAGATATTGCTAGTATAATTGTGTTACTTCTATTGGCTATTTCTCTTAACCCTAGAATTACCTTTTCTGTTTTCTTGAATGGATCATATACTTTGTCAACATATATAGTATCTAAAGTATCTACGACTATTATATTTGGACGTAGCTCATCTACTAATTCTTTAATTGCTCCTATTTCTGGTGATACTGTAATTATATTAATATGACCTATGCTACTCTTTATTAGTTCGAAATTAGACTCATTATAATGTAAATCGTATATATCCTGCTTACTCTTGTCGAGTGCTATTTGCAGAAATCTACGATACATGAGGGAGTCCCCCATTTCTAGACTTAAATAGAGGATGCTCATATTCTTAAGTGCAATACATATATTTTGAAGCCATGCTGTCTTACCTACCTTTGTATCTCCAATAACAACGGCTAGCTCTCCTGGATAGAACCTATAAGGATTCTTTAAGCTTTTATATATATCCTGAAGATCGAAACTAGATGTATCTAGGTCTTGGTTCATGAACTCGATGAAGTTCTTATTGAGAACTTCAACATTCATTATTTCAAGCCCCCAATCTTTATTCTTATAGAATCTGCATAATGGATCACAATATTTATGAAGTATTACATCACTACATGAATAACCTGTGTGATTCCATTTATATACATCCTCTATCATGCGGTCTATTTCTTCCTCACCTAAAGATGGAGACCATGAATTACCTAGTAATCTAGATGCTTCTTTAGCTAGTCCTAGTCTTTTCCATCCATTAATCAGCCTGAGCAATATAGTATGTCTTTTTCCTACCTGGTCTTTTTCATTATATATCTTTTGTATGCAGGTTACATTAGCCGTATAGTCATCAGATTTTGGTTTCTTTATTTCTTTAACTTCGGCTACTCTAACTATCTTTGAGTTCCATATTACTTCAGGAGATTCCAATGGCGGGTGACTATAGTCTTTCCTTATTGTTTTAGCTAACTCAGCTATTTTTAAATAGTCCATATTAAACAGTTCCCGCAACTGTAGGGGTGTCTTATACAATCCACTCTTGCTATTATATGAGTAGCCTATTTTTATGATCCTTCCTTTGTCGTATATATTATCAGGAATGTCACTAAAGTTTTCTGCTATAGTAGCTTTAACTATTTGTGGCAAATTCCTGCTCTCTTGAAACCCAAACAAATCTGGTATTTCAATATGGAAGCCTCTTCCAGAAAACCATACTCTTATGTCTTCTTCGGAGACTCCCATTTCTTTTAGCTCTTCTACAAATGCACAGGTGGCTTGATAAACTAGAGAGTCTCCCATAATCTCATTGCTGATATCAATATCAAAAATAATCTTATCAAGACTATATGTTCCTTTATAGTCTTTAATTGTACCACTATTTTTGAAATGATCTGGAGCTGATTCGTCTAATAAGAAAATGCTTCTATATATTTCCCTATTTGGTCTTATATATTTATAGAGATTTTTTAGCTCTTCTACATTTCCTCTATTGTTAACTGCTCCGACTGCAATTTCAACGTATTTAGTATCCATGTTGCTTCCTTACTTTTAGTAGGTTTTCTAGTAACACTATATACACCGATCTTTTCTAGATCAGATGATCCGTTTGATTTCATGGCTCTCCATGCTCTGCTATAACTAGAAGGATTATGCTTAAGCCTCCAGTTGCTATCTCCGTATCTTGGTAGAATATCCTCAAAATGATGAGAACTTATCTCATTGTCACCCACGTTTAACCGAGCGTCTAGAAAGAACAATATTATTTCTTTTATTGTAAACTTCCTAGACTTCGACACTTTTGTCCCAAGGCCCTGACATTGGAGAGTCTCCATTTGTACCATTTATTGATTCAGGTTTATAGACATTCTTTACCCAACCTTCATCAATAGCTTTCTTAAATCTAGCTAGAAGTGCGTCTTCCTGACCTACTTTTGCTACAGTATGCCAATCTCTCCAGCCTATGGATCCATCTTTAGGCTTAATGTATTTAAAGCTAAGTCTTAGAAATTCTCTTCCTATTGCTTTCTCAAGACCATCTTGATCTTTCTTGAATACAAAGTCATCAATACCTTTTCCTAAGCCTATGGCCTGCATTAGTATCTTTACTCTTACAGATGATCCGTATGTTTTATTACCAGACATTTTATCTACTTTATGAAGACCACCTATATACATTGTTGGGTTAAAATCTCTTCCTATGTCTAGTGTTAATGATACACCAACATCATCAGCTTTTTCCTGCCAATGCTGTTTTGTATCATAGAATGCCTCGATATCCAGTATAGTTACTGGCTGTAATGAAACATTCTTTGTTGATTTGCTGCTATCCCCATAATCTAAGGCCATTATAATTATCTCCTATCAGCTATTAGTTTTTGGATTCTTGATATTTCGTCAGCTGCTTCTATAACAGTTATATCTTTCTTAAGCCACTCATATATATCTGCTTTTTCAGCCTTGTCGATATGTATGCTTTTAGATAGTCCTTCTATTACTATTAGTTGAGCTGGACTAATGCTATCATCTAATGGTTCTGCTGCTACTTTCTTTTCCTTGAACTCATCAGCCTCTTCCTCAGAATATATATAACCGTGTATGCCAGCTAGCTTTAGAATTACTCTGTCCTTAGCTCGTTTTTCTGCCATAGCATACGGATATTTATTTGTAGTATTTGATGGATGGGATTCACCTATACTCCAAATATTACTTGTATTGTCTGTGCCTGGATTTGATATATATCCTGTTACAAGAATAACAGCTGTTCCAGTGGAATAGTCACCTTCTATTATAGTTGGTTCCCGAAAGTGTATATTCATCATTCTTGCAATTTTTTCGATGTATTTATGGTACATTACCCAAGTACCATGACAATTCCATAATGCTTCTTTTGGGTCTATTTCATATTCTTCCAAAAGAGCCATTATCTCATTACTTATTGGTTTCATGGGGCTCATGTGGGCCTCCTAAGTTAGTTAAGCTATTGCAAACCTTTTAGTTGTTTCATCATGCAAATCTAAATGTTTTTGCATAATCTTATCTGGTGGAGTACTCTTTAATGAATCAGTGATACTATTATAGAGAGTCCACACATTCTTGCTATCTTGAAATGCTGTATATGATGGTTCTTTCCATTCTGATATTGCATGGTTTAGCTGTCTCGGCCTTAATAGACCATGGCCATATAGCAATCCCATGTATTCATATGCTTGATCATCAGTTACGTTGATATTTTTCATTCTATTTGCATCTTCTTGAATCTTTGGAAAGTTTGTCTGACTCTTATATATAGTAGTAATCATTGAGTCTTTAAGGTCTTCCCAAACATTGGTAGTATGCTTTCTCATTATGACAATTTCACCTGTTAATGCGAGATTATCACAAACAAATACTGTAGCACCCATTACCATACCAACACTCATGCTTTTATCATAGGAATTACGTATTGCTATATTTAATCCTAGATCTGCTGATCTATCCCTATCTTTATATTTAGAGTTATTTGTTGTTGGTACTTCATGTGGGTCTATATCATTTGATCTATATGTTAACATACCAAACATTCTGTTACCTTCTTTAGCTACAGCATATTTAGCATGATCAAACCTATAGTCCTTCAGCATGTCATTAGCAATCTTACAAGCCATTGTAACTAAATCATAGTGACCTACTGGCTGATAAGATTTAGTTGCTTTAGGTGGCTCATATGTTAATAGATCCAAATAGTCGACTGCTTTTCCACCACAATGAATCATCATTCCCATTTTTAATTCTCCTTACGTGTTTCTGCGTTATGCATTCCTTCTTTAGTGTCCCAGCCACAACTCATGCAGACGTATCCATCGCATACTTCTTCATATGCTAATACATCTTCCATTTTGTTGACTGGAATAAATCTTATTTCAGGTGTTAGCTCTTCCTCACACTCAGGACATTCTAAGTCTCCATAATATAGGCGGCCTATCATGGCTGCATTCTTAGAAGATTTCTAGCGTAAGTTACCTGGCTAGCTAATACCCTATCATTTTTTGTGTATGATCTTTGTTCAATAGCTCTATAGGCGGGCTTTCTATTCTTACTAACGAACTCCTTTAGCTCCGTGCTATCCATTAATCTTATTTTATCATATGGTGAGCGAGTACTTAATTGAAATGACTCTTTTAGTATTATTAAGTAATGTCCTATCATTGTGTGACCTCATTTTGTGATTATGAGCTGTATGCTTTCGAAGTGTTTCATCGCTGCTAACATTGTTTGTATTTCACGTGCAGTAACACTTGCTTTAACACTTAATTCTGCACCTTCAACCATTACTGTTACCTTGAACCTTTGTTTACTGCTTATTATTTCATAGCCACGCTTGCCTAAGATTGTTAATCCACCCAACACTTTTTCGAATGCGAAGGCTATCCATGTTATACTTCTGGCTGTTCGACCTGCTGTTAAAATACTCATGTCTATCTCCTGTTGTTTGTCGTGTATTTCTCCAGCATCTGGCGGATTGCTACAGCCACAAGATGCTTCTGGTCCAAAACCTTCAATCTCAATGTATTTCATTGGCTGAAGGCATATTGGACAATCCTTCCCTTTCCAATACTTCATTCGTTGAAACTCTTTTGGTGTATTAGTTATTGATGTCATGGTTGTCTTCCCTCATTGTATATGCTAAATACGATGGATTGACTGTTATTACTTTATTATCAGTTGACATGAACACACAAATACTCTTACCATTCATGCTTCTAAAACCAATGAATCGTAGTCTCTTAAATGTTGTTCCGTCATTTATTCCTACTGAGCTATACATTTGATTTATTTTTAATAGCTCATCATCATAGCTATCTACTTTACTTCCTAACATAGTGTTTCTCCCATCTATTTGATTGTCCCAATGTGTACATTCAGTACAACATATTATTCTAGTCATGATATATCTCCTTTGTCATGGCACCAGAATGCCACTAAAGAGGGAGTCACTTATAGGCGAAATGGTCGTGTACAACTCCATAATAATTCAATAGTCAGTCTTTTGACATTATTTTCTTTTGTCAATTTTACCCAACTATCTACTTGCTTATCGACTTTGTGATCTAATGCATCGATAACTTCTTTGGTTATTTGTAACCCTGCTTCATTGAATTTCTTTTTCAGCTTAGTCTTTTGAATCATTTTTCTTCTCCTTTATTATATATTTAAAGTTTGGATTCAGTCCTTTTGCTGTTTTGAGTGCCTTTTTATCTGATGACTGTCTAAGATTGTTGACAGTTATATATAAATGGCCTTGTGGTATGTCTCCAAAGTGATACCAGTCTGTT
>Ga0208433_1000262_pt1 | contig 26049 bp, 16 predicted proteins | sample 3_EtaG_FD_184075 | JGI IMG/M metagenome (GOLD analysis project Ga0208433, IMG submission 184075) | Marine viral communities from the Subarctic Pacific Ocean - 3_ETSP_OMZ_AT15126 metaG (SPAdes) (version 2) | ecosystem: Environmental > Aquatic > Marine > Oceanic | place: Pacific Ocean | collected...
CGCCGCCACCGAAGGTCACGACCTGTTCGAGGCCGTGGAAACCACCCTCAAGGGCCTGGAAATCGAACTGCCCGAAGGGGAGGGCTTCCATGACAAGGACGGCCACGCCCGCCGGCACATCCGCACCCGCTGGTGGCAAAGCGCGCCAGCCACCTATCTGGACGTGGCCCTGGTGCCCAAAACCACGCTGAACGCGATCCCCGACCTGCCCGTGGGGGACGGCGTGCTGCCTGGCTACGCCGACGACAAACCCGTGTTCGTCGGCCACTACTGGTTCCAGGGCACACCCCAGCCCCTGACCGACCACGTCGCCTGTCTGGATTACAGCGTCGCCGCCCGCCACGGCGGGCGTCTGGCGGCCTACCGCTGGGACGGCTCCCGGCCGCTCCGCGAGGCAAATTTCGTCTGGGTGGAGGCGGCGATATGAAGGTAATCACCTACCCAAGAGGATGTGATAAGGTTCACGAAAAGCCGGACATCGGCAAAAGCCGGCATGCCGGCAAAGCGCCGGAACACCGGCAAAGGGAACCGACGATAGGACCTGTCCGCTAGTAAACGTCGGTCCGCCAAGGTGGGCATTTGGAGGGGGTAATGGGGAGCATTCATAAAGAGCTGAAGGCGCGCCAGCGCGCGGAGCGGGACAGCTACCCGGAGAATCTGAGTCTGCGCGTGCACCGCGCGCTGAGCTGGCTCGACCGCGCCGAACAGGACGACGACCCGGACAGCCGCTTCATCTTTCTGTGGATCGCCTTCAACGCCGCCTACGCCACGGAAATCGACGACCGCATCCACCTCAACGAACAGGCCACCTTCAACGGCTTCCTGGAGAAGCTGTGCGATCTGGACACCGAGAAGTGTATCGGCGAGCTGGTGTGGAAGGCCTACCCGAACGCCATCCGCGTCCTGCTGGATAATCCTTACGTCTTCTCCTGCTTCTGGGGCCACCAGAAAGGCCACCTGACCGAAGCGCAGTGGAAACACAGCTTCGACGGCGCGAAGAAGGCGGCGCATTCAGCCCTGGCCCAGCAGAACACCCCGGTGCTGCTCTCCATCGTCTTCAGCCGTATCTACACTTTGAGAAACCAGATAATGCATGGTGGCGCCACCTGGAATGGCAGCGTCAATCGCGACCAGATTCGCGACTGCGTGGCGATTCTGGCGAACCTGGTGCCGGTGGTGATTGAGGTGATGATGGATAATCCCGGGGCGCTTTGGGGTGAGGCGAGTTATCCGGTGGTTTGACGTGGATTGACGGACAGGAATTCGCTCCGTGCCGGCGTGGCATAAAACAGAGCGTTCAGACAGTAGAAGGAAATAGGGATGCTTCGATTTCTGCACACCGCTGATTGGCAGATTGGCCGTCAGTATTCGAACTTTGCACCCGATGACTCGGTAGCGTTGGCGGAGGCCCGTATCACCGTCATCGGGCGCATCGCAGACCTTGCCACAGAGCACGAGGTTGATGCCGTGCTCGTCGCGGGCGATGTTTTTGATGCGCAAACGGTGTCTGATCGGACCATCCGGCGCTTGTTCAATGCCATGGCCGCTTACAGCGGCCCGTGGATTCTGATTCCCGGCAACCACGATGCGGCACTGGCCGAAAGCGTTTGGACGCGAGCGCAGCGTCTTGATGCTGTGCCGGACAATGTCCATTTGGCTCTAACGGCCGAGGTGTTGGAATTTGCCGAGGCTGGCTTTGCAGTCTTGCCTGCGCCTTTGACCCAGCGGCATACCCAGTCCGACCTGACCAGCTGGTTTGATCAGGCAGAAACCTCTAACGGTCTTGTCCGCATTGGCCTGGCTCACGGCAGTGTTCAGGGCGTCCTAGCTGAAGAGGCCGACTCCCCCAATCCTATTTCTCCCAATAGGGCTGCCTCGGCGCAACTGGATTACCTAGCCCTGGGTGACTGGCACGGAACTAAGAGGATTAACGCCCGCATTTGGTACAGCGGCACCCCGGAACAGGACCGGTTCAAGGGAAACGACCCGGGCAATGTGTTGTTGGTGGACATTCCAGAAGTGGGCGCCGAGCCTCTGGTGGAAAGCCGGTCGATAGGCCAGCACCCCTGGATTCAGATGACGGAGCGGCTGGCTGTCTCGTCGGACCTGGATCAGCTCATTACAAAGCTTCAGCAGCAACCCGAAAGGGGGGTAGTGGCCCTGCGTCTAGAAGGAGAAATCAGCTTGCTGGGCAAGCAGCAACTGGAAGACACGCTGTCAGTGGCTGAGGCCCGATTCCGCAGCCTGCGCTACGATCTGTCCGATCTGAGTCTGCGGGCAACCGAAGAAGACATCGCCGCCCTTCACGCGGACGGGTATGTCGGCAAGGTGATCAGCGAGCTGCGTGACGAGCAGGATGGTGATGACGGTGAAGTCGCCAGAGATGCGATGGCTATTCTCGCCTCGATGTTGCTCGAGAAGCAGGCCCTGGGAGGTGATACATGAGGTTGCTACGTCTCAAGGCCGAACAGTTACGCCAGTTTCGCGACCCGGTTGAAATAGAGGACCTTGAGCCCGGTATCAACCTGTTTGTCGGCCCCAACGAATCCGGCAAAAGCACCCTGGTGTGTGCAATCCGGGCCGCTTTCTTCGAACGCCACAAATCCTCCAGTGTCGATGACCTGCAGCCCTGGGGTGATTCGGCGGCAGCGCCGACCGTGGAGTTAGATTTTGAGTGGCAAGGCCAGCCCTGGAGGGTAGTTAAAAGCTTCCTAAAGAAGAAGCGCTGCGATCTGACAGTAGACGGCACGGCCTACAGTGGGGATGAAGCGGATGACATGCTAGCGGACCTGTTGGGCTTCGAACTACCCAAACGGGGTGCCAGCCGCCCGGATCAGTGGGGTATCCCCGGCCTGCTATGGATTGAGCAAGGGGTGGGGCAGGAAATCCAGGCTCCGGTGGAGCACGCTGGCCAGCATTTGAAGGCCGCCCTCGGCAGCAACCTTGGCGAAGTGACCAGCAGCACGGGCGATGAGCTGATCAGCCAGGTTGCGGGAGAACGAGCCAAGTTGCTGACCGCAACGGGAAAAACGACGGGCGACTACGCGAAAGCGATTGCGCAAGTGGATAGGCTTCAAGAGCAGTTTGAAACGCTGCAGGGCCGCGTCCGGCAATACCGCCAGCAAGTGGATCGCCTGGGGCAGCTTAGAGAAGAGAAAGCTCGAGCCGACACGGATCGCCTCTGGGAAACCTATCGCCAGCAGGCCAAAGAGTCGGAAGCCCGACTGGCGGAAGTCATGGCCTGGCAAAAAGACCAAGACCGTGACCAGCAGGCCCTTAAAGAGTGCCAGACCGGTATTCAGACCACGTTGGATCTGCTGAATGGGTTCCAGAGCCAACAGACGGACCTGGCACGGCGCCAGGAAGAGAAAGATACGGCCGAGCGGGAGCAGGCCGATCTTGTGGCCCGGAAACCTGCCCACGAGAAGGCATTTGCAGAGGCTAAGCAGTCGCATGAGGCGGCTCGCAAGGCGTTTAAGCTCGCGCAGCAGCATCAACAACGCAAGGAGTGGATTCGCGAGCTGGACGGCATCGAGGCCGGCCTGGAAAGCGATAACGACAAACTAGCACGAGCGCGGACGTTACATGCCGCTCTTCTGGAAAACCGGCAGAAGCAGCAATCCCTGGGAATGGATCAGGATGCGGTTGAGCGCCTGAAAGATGTTACGTCAGAGCTGGACCGCCTAGTTATCCAGCAGGATGCGGTGGCGACCAGGCTGCAATTCGACCTGACCGATAATCAGAGCGTCACCCTGGATGGTGAGAGGGTGGCGGGGCGGAGCGAGCGTCTACTGATGGAGCCGGGTGAGGTGGCCATCAAAGGCGTGGGAACCCTGCGAGTGCTGCCGGGCGGTGAGGACGTTGCCGAGATAGCACGGGCTCAGCAGCACCTGGCCGACGAGCAGGATAGCTTGCTGTCCCGGCTGCGGGTCGCTTCCCTGGCTGACGCGGAAGATCGACTCAAGCAGCTCCAAGAGCTCAAGCAGGCTATCGGGCACGATGAGTTGATACTTAAGGAGCTGGCGCCGGAGGGTCTGGAGGCCCTGTCGGACCGCCTGCGGTTAAGACAGGCGCGCAAAGATGAGCTGGCTCCTGAAATTCAGGCCCTGCCGGAGCCAGATACGAATAGCGTGTCCCTGTCACGTGCTGAGGCTCAACTCGAGTCCGCAGAGGTGGCCCTTAAAGGCGCGGATGCGGCTAACCAGCAGCTCAAGAGTAACCTGTTGTTGGCGGAGCAAGCTCTGAAAAGCGCCAAACAGGAATGGGAGCGCCTCAATAACGAACTGCAGGCGCCGGACCGCAAACATCGTGAGAAACAGGCTAAGAACCAACTCATTGAGTCGCGCGCCAACGAGAATCGCTTTAAAGAGCGGCTCTCGGAACGTGAAAAGCAGATTGAACAGGCGAAGCCGGATGTCCTTCAGCAAGATGTGGAGCGTTTCACCAAGAGCGCGGACGCGGCGGAAGAGCAAGAGGATGCGCGGGATCGGGAGCTGATCCAAATCCAGGCACGCTTGGAAACAGCTGGCGCAGAAGGCCTGGAAGAACAAAGTGCCGAGCTAGAAATCGAACTGGATCGAGCGGCTCGCCGTAAGCGTGAGCTGGAACGCCGGGCGAAGGCATTGGATCTTCTGCACACCCGGCTGACAGAGCACCGCCTGGAGCTGACTCGCCAGCTTCAGGCTCCTCTGCAGCGGCACCTGAACCACTATTTGCAGCTGTTGTTCCCGGAAGCCAGCCTGAAGGTGGATGAAAATCTCATCCCGGAAATACTGGTACGGCAGGGCAACGGGGGAGAAGAGCGTGGCAAGTTCGAGGAACTGAGTTTCGGTGCCCGAGAGCAGATGGCCCTGATCAGCCGTCTGGCCTACGCGGACCTGCTGCTCGAAGCGGGCAGACCGACCTTGATCATTCTGGATGACGCACTGGTCCACAGCGATGCCGAGCGGCTGAAGGCCATGAAGCGCGTTCTCTACGATGCCGCCCAGCGACACCAGATCTTGCTGTTCACCTGCCACCCGGATAACTGGCGGGACCTGGGCGTGATTGCCAGGGATATGGAAGGATTGAAAGGATGATTTTGGTAACTGCCGGTTGATGCCCAATAATATTCGGTTGTGAGGGAACGGTCATGTCTGACCAGGAAACGTCAAAAATAAAAATCCACGCCACCCTGGTGGATAAAATCAACTTCGCCTGTCACCAAAGCGCCTTTCCGGTGCTGCGGGAATTGCGGATAGAGAGCCTGGATGAAGAGCAGGACCTATCGGATCTCTCCATCGTGCTGGAGGCTTCGCCGGGCTTTGTAAAGTCGAAGACCTGGACGGTGGACCGCCTGTCGGCGGGTGGGATGCTCGCGATGAGAGATCGTGATCTGGAGCTGGACGGCGGGTTTCTGTTCGGGTTGACGGAATCCATGCGGGGCACGGTGACGATCCGGGTTTCCCAAGGCGGGGAGATGCTGGCCGAGTTATCGATCAAGGTGGAGCTGCTGGCCTGTAATGAGTGGGGCGGGGCGACTTATATTCCGGAGTTGCTGGCGGCGTTCTGTACGCCCAATGACCCGGCGGTGGACCGGCTGCTGGGGCAGGCCAGCCAGATTCTGCGTAAGGCGGGCAAGCCGGATCAGATCAATGGTTATGATTCCGGTAGTCGTGAGCAAGTGTGGGTAATGGCTTCGGCTATTTACTCCGCCATCGTGAAGATGCAGATTGCTTATGCGCTTCCGCCGGCCAGCTTTGAAAGCAACGGTCAGAAAATTCGCCTGCCCAGCCAGATTGAAAACGCTAAAGTGGCTACTTGCCTGGATACCACCCTGTTGTTTGCGGCGGCGCTGGAGCAGGCCCAGCTGAACCCGCTGGTGGTTATTATTGAGGGGCATGCTCTGGTCGGCCTGTGGCTGGAGAAGGAGAACTTGTCCAGTGTGGTGGTGGACGAAGCGGAAACTCTTCGCCAGCGGATCCCCCTGAAAGAATTAATTCTCATCGAAACCACTTTCACGACCAACCACCCCGCGCCGCCCTTTTCCAGGGCGGTACAGGAAGGTCTCAAGAAGGTGTCTCTGGATAAGGATAGCGATTTTGTCGCAGCCATTGATATTCGTCGGGCACGAGCACACCGCATTAACCCAATCAGCCTCAAGTCACCGGTGGCTAGTTCTGTCCAAGCAGGAGAGGTTGCTGCCGTCATTGATCCAGGGTTGGAGGAGGCACCTGATCTGCCCTCTGCCACTGTTCATGTAGAAGTTGATGTGCCAGAGGATACTCCGGGCGGTCGCCTGGAACGCTGGCAACGCAAGCTTCTGGATCTCTCCGCACGCAATCCGCTGCTCAACCAGAAACCCAGCAAAAGCAGTCTGACGCTGGTCTGTGATGATCCGGGTGAGCTTGAGGATGTATTGGCTACCGGAGCACGTATTTCTATTGCCGCGTTCCCTCAGTTAAAAACCCAGGACCAGGACGAGGATATCCATCGGCAGCGAACCGGCGAAGAGCTGAAGGAAGTCTATGCCCGCGATGCCCTGGCCAAGAAGCAGGTGCTGGTCGAGCTGACTCAGGAAGAGCTGGAAAAACGGGCGGTGGAGATTTACCGCAAGGCACAGACATCGCTCAAGGAAGGGGGCTCCAATACCCTGTTTCTGGCAGTGGGTTTCCTGTTGTGGAAGCAGAAAGACAAGGACAACCGTCGTTACCGGGCACCCTTGATTCTGCTACCGGTCTCCTTGGAGCGGAAATCCGTGCGCAGTGGCGTGAAGATGGTCGCCAACGACGATGAGCCCCGTTTTAACACCACTCTGCTGGAGATGCTCAAGAAGGACTTTGGCATCGAGATTCACGGCTTGAGTGGTGCCTTGCCCGAGGACGACAGCGGCGTGGACGTGGCGGGTATCTGGAATCGGGTGCGCCATGCCATCAAGGAGGTACCCGGCTTCGAGGTGGTGGAGGACGTGGTGCTGGGCCACTTCTCGTTCGCCAAGTACCTGATGTGGAAAGACCTGGTGGACCGCTCCGAGGCGCTCAAGGAAAGCCCTGTGGTCAAGCATCTACTGGACACTCCCCGCGAGGCTTATGAAAGCGATATCCGCTTCGTGGATCCCAAGGACATAGACCGGGAATACACCCCGGCGGATCTGTTGACGCCGCTGCCGGCGGATTCATCGCAAATGGCGGCCATTGCCACGGCGGACCGCGGCAAGGACTTCGTAATCATCGGCCCGCCCGGTACCGGCAAGAGCCAGACCATCGGTAACCTGATTGCCCATATGCTGGGCAAGGGTAAGAAAGTCCTGTTCGTATCCGAAAAGACAGCAGCGCTGGAAGTGGTGCATCGGCGTTTGCGTGATATTGGGCTGGGCCAGTTTTGCCTGGAACTGCACTCCAATAAAGCGAAGAAAGCGGACGTGCTGGACCAGCTACGCACCTCCTGGAACAGCGCGGCCCAGTCTTCGGTCAGTGATTGGAAAGCAGAGAGTGAGCGCTTAAAGGCCCTGCGTGACCGACTTAATCATGTGGTGAATGCCTTGCACCAGCGGCGCCGTAATGGGCTCTCCGCGCACTATGCCATCGGCGTGAAAGTCCGTGATGATGACCTGGCCGCCAAAGTAAAACTGAGCTGGCCCAACGCGGATCACCACGACAAGCAGCTGCAGCAGCTGCGGGAGATGGCCGAGCTGTTAAGCGTGCAGGCCGGAGCCGTGGGTGATCTGGTGGATCATCCCCTGAGCCTGATCAGCAATTACGACTGGCGGCCTCAGTGGCAGGAAGAGCTGGTGGGTGTCGCCAGAAAGCTACAGGCCAGTGTCGATCAACTGGCGCGGGAGCTGGCCGCGCTGGAGAAGGCGCTTGGTATTACTCTGGGTACCGTGAACCTGGCTAAGCTGGCGGCCATGGAAGAGTGTGGCCAAGTGTTGCTGGACGCCTATCGTCAGCAGGCTTCCTTCGCCCTGGAGCCTGATGCGCCGGATCGTCTGGACGCCCTGGAAGAGGCGGTGTCTCAGTTGAAAATCTATATCGCCACCCAGGCCAAGCTGAGCTGCACTTATGAGGCGCTGGCGTGGCAGAAGCTGGACGCCGCCCAGTTGGGTACGGCCTGGGCAGTGGCGAATGACACCTGGTGGCCTAAAAGCTGGTTTGCCAAGCGCCAGGTCGTGAAGCAGATGCGAGAGGGTGGGGCCCAGGGTGACCCGGACCCGAATAATGACATCCCTGTGCTTAAGCAGTTGCGCGAAACCGGCGACAACATCGACCGCCTGGACGGGGTGCTGAAGGGGCTGCGGGAGTGGGATTCCTATAATTCCGACCCGGAGGCCATGGCGGCCTTGAAGCTGCTGGGCTCCCGAGCTCGGGTCGCGGTTGGCAAGCTGGCGGATGATGCGGAATCGCTGGCCGCCATGCGCGGCAAGATCCGCACCTTGCTGTACGAAGCCAACGACCTGCTAGCCCCCGAAGCGCCGGTCGGTCGGGCCATCAATGATTTCAAGGCGGCGTTCGAGACGTTCAATACGCTCAAGGCGAAGTTTGAGGAACTGACCGGCGCGTCGTTGGATGCTCGTTTGCCTGCCGATGTGGCTGCCTTGGAAGCGCTGGGTACGCAGTGTCAGGAAATTGTGGATCACCATGCATCCTTGAAAGACTGGTGTGCTTGGGTGCGCCGCCGCTCCGAGGCGTTGGATCTGCAACTGGGGCCCCTGGTGGACGCCATTGAAAGCGGCACCGTGGCGGCGGATCAGATCGAAGACGTATTCGAGGCGGCGTATTGCAGTTGGTGGTCCTCGGCGGTCATCGGCGAAGACGACGTGCTGCGTACATTTTCATCGCCAGAGCATGAGGCGGCGATCCGGAATTTCCGCGAGTTGGACACCCGGTTCAATGACCTGACCGCCAAATACATCGCCGCCAATCTCGCCGGGGAGATCCCGGACCAGGAAGGCACCAAAAAAAACTCTTCCTGGGGCGTGCTGCGTCATGAGTTGCAGAAGAAGACGCGGCACAAGCCGGTGCGGGAAATGATGGAAACCATCCCGGACGTGCTGACCACGCTGGCGCCCTGCCTCATGATGTCCCCGCTCTCCATTGCTCAGTTTCTATCAGCCGGTCAGGCACAGTTCGATGTGGTGATCTTCGATGAGGCTTCGCAGATTACCGTTTGGGATGCAGTGGGGTCATTGGCCCGGGGCAAGCAGGTGATCGTGGCCGGCGACCCCAAGCAGATGCCCCCTACCAACTTTTTCGCGCGCTCTGATGACGACCCGGATGGCGATATTGATGGGGAAGGGGATCTGGAGAGCATTCTTGATGAACTGATCGGGGCCAGTATTCCCGAGCGCGTTCTAAACCTGCATTACCGGTCCCGTCGTGAAAGCCTGATCGCGTTCTCCAATAACCGCTACTATGACAACTCGCTCGTTACATTCCCGGCCCCGGTGCACCCCGATAAAGGTGTGTCTCTGGTACGCCCGGAGGGCTTTTATGCCCGTGGCAAGGCAAGACATAACCAGGGTGAGGCCAAAGCCATTGTTGCTGAGATCGTACGCCGCCTGACATCGGACGATCCTGCGATACGAAGCCAATCCATTGGTGTGGTGACCTTCAATACCGAGCAGCAGAGCTTAATTGAGGACCTGCTCGATAAGGCCCGGCGGGAAGACCCCGGTATCGAGTGGGCGTTCTCCGAGGAAGAGTTCGAGCCGGTGTTCGTTAAAAATCTGGAGACCGTGCAGGGTGATGAGCGGGATGTAATCCTGTTCAGTATTACCTACGGTCCGGACGAGGCTGGCCACGTGACCATGAACTTCGGCCCTCTCAACCGCACTGGTGGCGAGCGTCGACTGAACGTCGCCATGACCCGTGCACGCTCCGAAATGATGGTCTTCTCCACCATGCCTCCCGAGCGTATTGACCTTGCCCGCACCCAGGCGCGCGCCGTGGCGGACCTGAAACACTTCCTCGAATACGCGGAACGGGGCGCATCAGCGCTTGGTGCCGCCGTCCACGGGTCCATAGGTGACTTCGAATCTCCGTTCGAGGTGGCAGTCGCCCGAGGCCTGCAGCACAAGGGCTGGACCGTGCACCCACAAATCGGCGTCTCCGCTTACCGGATCGACATGGGCATCGTCCACCCGGACCTGCCCGGACTCTATCTCGCCGGCATCGAATGCGATGGCGCCATGTACCACAGTTCCGCCTATGCCCGTGAGCGGGACAAAATCCGTCAAGGCGTTCTCGAAGGGCTGGGATGGACTTTGTTCCGCGTGTGGTCAACGGACTGGTGGACGAACCGGAGCAAGGCGCTGGAGGAACTGGACCAGGCCTTGAATCGGCATCTTGAGGCGGCACGCGCGGATCGAGCCAAGAAGGCCGAATCGGCTGACCGGGAGAAACAAAAGCAACAGCGGGCTTCTCAACAGCCGTCGCCGAAGGGCGCCATCGCGCCGGATTCTGGCGATACCGTAACTCGATACGTCCGCGCCGATCTAGCCGGCTTCCCGGCCGATCCGGAGTTGTTCTACCAGGCAGCTTATGATGACCTGCTCAAGGAGATGGTGCTGCACGTCATCGACTTGGAAGGCCCTATCCACGAAGAAGTACTGGTTCGCAGGATCGCCCGCGAGCACGGCTTCCAGCGGGCCGGCCGGCAGATCAAGGACCGGGTCGCTCAGATTGCTGAACAGCATCGCCCATTGACCCGGGAAGGGGTGGGCAGCTTCCATTGGCCAGAGACGAGTGAGGCGGCTAAAAAACGATTTGCGCGCACGGATGGACGGGACGACGAAACGAAAAAACTCGATTATATCTGTGCCGAGGAAATCACTGAGATCCTGTCGACTTGTGGTGATGCCGGGCAGTTCACAGAGTTCTGCCAGGCGCTGGGCATCGGCCGACTCACACAACAGATGAAATCCAGATTGGAAGAAGCGCTTCCGATTGAACGGAAGGAGCCGTAAGTGACATCCGGAGGTGGTCGGTTTGCTGACTACGGCGTGCACTGGCAAGACGGATCGCCGATGGGTTTGTAACCCATTGAATCTCCTGGTTTTATCTGACGGTGGTAGAAAGACAATATCTATAATACGAAACCAGCGCGATCACGGGGTATTCGGGCCGGCATTTCTAATGCCTGTTAGATGCATGCCGCCCAAAACAAGGGAGTGTGACATGGAAATTGAAATTAGTAACTGCAATAATATTGAATACGGGATGGTAAGAATTTTGAAAGGCGTACTTAATATTAAATACGCAATCAATGGAACAGGGAAAAGCACTGTCTCGAAATCAATTCAGAAATCAGTTTCATCAAGGCTCAATGGTACCAATGATCTAATGGATCTCACGCCTTTCAAGGGACTAGAAGATGACTCTATTACACCAAAGGTTTTGGGATGCGAAGCAGTCAATAGCATCAAGGTGTTCGACGAGTCTTATATTAACGAATTTGCTTTTCAACCAGACGAATTGCTTAAGGGAAGTTTTGATATCCTCATTAGAGATGAGCAGTACGACTCCGTTATGGCCGAGATTGAAGAGCTAGTATCTCAAATAAAGTGTCATTTCCAGGAAGATGAAGAGATAGAGGCACTGATAACTGATTTTGACGAGTTGAGCAGTAGCTTTGGTAAACCAACTAAGAAAGGCGTACATGGGTCTAGCGCAGTCGCTAAAGCTCTCAAGGAGGGAAATAAGGTTGATAATATTCCAGAGGGTCTTGAAATATACCAGAACTTTATTCAAGGAGAGGAAAATGTTAAGTGGGTCAAGTGGCAGCTGGACGGAGCGCAGTTTCTAGAGGAGTCTGATAACTGCCCTTATTGCGTGAATGATGTGACAGATGTAAAAGATACAATAAAGCGAGTTGGAGAAGTTTACGATCCAAAATCAATCCAGAATTTAAACAAGCTTGTACAGGTCTTTAAGCGACTCAATAGGTACTTTTCTGAAAAGACAAAAGGGATAATTAATGATTTTGTTTCCAGTGTTGATGGCTATACAGAAGAGCAGACCGGATATCTTCTTGAGGTAAAAGATCAAGTTGACCGGCTTAACGGCATGTTTAAGCACTTAAAAAATATCGATTTTTTTGTTTTTAAAAACGTTGATAAAGTAGTTGATGAGTTAAGAAAATACAAAATCGATCAGGGTCTATATTCACACCTGCAATCAGGCGAAACTCTCTCAAAAATAGAAAAGGTTAATGCTTCTATTGATGGTCTCATTGAAAAGGCCGGCCAGTTACAGGGAAAAATAGCCATTCAAAAGCGACACATTGAGAAGGTTGTCAAAGAGAACAAGGAGTCTATTAACTCGTTTCTTCAAAATGCTGGCTATAGATATACTGTCGATCTAGTTGAAGACGACTCAGGGAAACACAAGCTAAAACTCACTCACGCTGATCTCGATTCAGGTGAAGTGTCCGGTGTTAGAAATGTGCTCAGCTACGGTGAAAGGAATGCTTTTGCATTGGTGCTATTTATGTTCGATGCAGTCAAAGACTCTCCCGACTTAATCGTCCTTGATGATCCGATTTCCTCTTTTGACAAGAATAAAAAGTACGCAATTGTGGAGATGCTTTTTAGAAAAGAAAAGTCCTTTCGAGGGAAAACGGTTTTGTTGCTTAGTCATGATTTCGAACCAATTGTCGATATGCTTTATCATCATACAGACAGGTTTGAAAAGCCCTATGCTTCTTTTCTACAAAATAACAACGGTCAACTTGTAGAGATAGATATTCATAAAGACGATATCATGACGTTTGTAGATGTTAATACTTCAAATATTAGAAGTGATAGTAGTTTGGTAACCAAGCTTGTATACCTACGTAGAACGTATGAGATTCTGAATTCAAAGGGGGTAGCTTACCAACTGGTATCAAATGCCCTACACAAAAGGCCGGTTCCTCTTATATTCGAAGGGGGGGCATCCCGTGCAATGATCGAAGAAGAAATACAGGAAGCTGAAACCGAGATCCAGGAGCACATTCAAGAATTCAGCTACTCTGGCTTTATTCAGTTGATTATTGATAGTTCAGCCATGATCGAGCTGTACAAATCTTGTGAAAATAATTATGAAAAATTACACCTGTACAGAATTATATCAGAGGGCAATAACTATGCTGATCATACTGACGTTGTGCTGAAATTTATTAATCAAGCTTTCCATATCGAAAACGATTACATTTACCAGCTAAACCCAGCAAAGTATCAAACGGTACCACAGTATATTATAGAAGAGTGTGACCAATTCATCGCGGCCTTGGAAGAAAGTATCTAAAACGGCTGCTGTCGGATTGGCAAAACCTCCGGCTAAGCCTCCCTTTTTTCCCGCCGCCGAGCCGGGCGTTATGTGCTCTAGAGGTATGAGTGTGACTGGAAAGCAACTTGAAAAACTGATCGACCCATTTGATGCATCGCTTCAGCATATGCTCGTTTTGGTATTTCCAAGAAGCACATCAAAGAACTTCCCGCTGGTGCTGAATATTGCAGAAGGGGCCGAGCAGTACGCGGTGGCAGAGATAAACGGGAAGCCCACGTACTTTGTTTGCTTTGGTGCAAATCAGTCTGATGCTGGCCGAGCAATCGCAATATTGGATTATGTGAGAACTTGGAAAGGCGTCCAAGTCTTTTCCAGAGGTAAACTGCTGCAGAATTCGTATCATGTAGGGCAGGTCCTTAACTGCTACCTCGAGTCGCAGGCATGTCGAGATTACCAAGCCCACTGCCACAAGGTAATTGATGATCCATTCTCTGAAGAGGTTGAGGATCGAGGTCTATCATTATCAATAAGATTTATGGACCGGCTGTCTCTAAAGCACGAGGTTGAGATGGGTCGTTACTTGTTCCCCTGCCAGTTTTTGTTCCATAGATTTATGTTTCAGAAGGATCATCCGTCTTCACCGGCCGATCAAATTCAGGCGTCCGCTGTAAAGAATGGCTGTGACTGGTGTCCGAACTTTGAACCTGACAGATGGGAGAAGGTGGGTACACGAAAGATTTTCAAGGAATTCTTTGAGTGAGAAGCCACATGACAATGGCGTTAACTCGCGCTGGCTTCTACGCTGACGCTCCGAAGCCAGCCGATTACGCCAAGCGCTAGCCGATACTTCTTAGTATTAAGAACAATCTAACAAACCGACCTCGGGAATCAAATGTTCGAACAAACCTTCCGCAACATCGACGACGTGCTCTGGAAAGAGGCTGGTTGCGCCACCGAGCTGGATTACACCGAACAGACTTCGTGGATGTTGTTTCTTAAGTACCTGGACGATCTGGAGTACGAGCGCGCCCAGGAGGCGGAGCTGGTGGGTAAGCCGTATCGCTTCGTCATTGACGAGCCCTATCGCTGGTCCGCCTGGGCGGCGCCGAAGACCACTAGCGGTGAGTTTGACCACGACCAGGCGCTCACCGGCGCCGATCTGATCGCCTTCGTCAACGGTGAGCTATTCCCCTACTTGCAGGGCTTTCGCGAGCGGGCCAGCGGCACCGGCACGCTGGAATACCGTATCGGCGAGATCTTTAGCGAGATCCGCAACAAGTTCGCCAGCGGCTACAGCCTGCGCGACGCCCTGGAGCTGATCGACGGACTCAGCTTTCGCTCCCAGGCCGAAAAGCACGAGCTATCGCACCTTTACGAAGCCAAGATCAAAAACATGGGCAACGCTGGGCGCAACGGCGGGGAATACTACACCCCGCGCCCGCTGATCCGCGTCATGATTCAGGTTACAAAGCCGGTCATCGGCGAGCGTATCTACGACGCCGCCGCCGGGTCGGCGGGCTTCCTGTGCGAAGCCTACGACTATCTGCGTCACGGTGGAGACGGCAAGGGAGATGGGAGCCACCTCTCCACCGCAGACCTGGACACTCTGCAAAAGCGCACCTTCTACGCCAAGGAGAAGAAGAGCCTGCCGTATGTGATCGGCATCATGAACATGATCCTGCACGGCATCGAAACGCCCAATATCGTCCACACCAACAGCCTGACCGAAAACCTGGCCGATATTCAGGAAAAAGACCGCTATGACGTGATCCTCGCCAACCCGCCCTTCGGCGGCAAAGAACGCAAGGAGGTGCAGCAGAACTTCCCGATCAAGACCGGCGAGACGGCGTTTCTGTTCCTGCAGCACTTCATCAAATACCTGAGGGCCGGTGGGCGGGCCGCCGTCGTTATCAAAAACACCTTTCTCTCCAACTCCGACAACGCCTCCCGTGCCTTGCGCCGGGAACTGCTCGACAGTTGCAACCTGCACACCATTCTCGACTGCCCCGGCGGCACCTTCCTCGGCGCCGGGGTCAAGACCGTGGTGCTGTTCTTCGAGAAAGGCGCGCCGACCCGCAAGATCTGGTATTACCAGCTCGACCCCGGCCGCAGCCTGGGTAAGACGAACCCGCTCAATGACGATGACCTTGCCGACTTCATCGTCCGCCAGGCCGGCTTCGAGGACTCCGACAATAGCTGGACCCTGGGCGTGGCCGACATCGACCCTGACAGTGCCGACCTCTCCGTGAAAAACCCCAACAAGGCCGAGGCCGAGCCGCTGCGCGACCCAGAGGTGATTATCAACGAGATTGAGACGCTGGATCGGGAAAGCGAGGAGATATTGGAAGGGATTCGGGGGATGTTATGAGGGAGGGCTGGCAGATCAGTGCACTTGGAGAGGTGTGCGACGTGATAGGAGGCGGAACGCCGTCGAAGCGTAACTCAGCCTTCTATGAAGGTGATATTCCTTGGGCTACGGTTCGCGATATGCGAAACGAGGTTCTATCTAAAACTGAGTTCCATATTTCCCAAGAAGCACTGAATAACAGTTCTACAAAAGTCATTCCAGGTCATAATGTGGTAATAGCCACGCGTGTTGGCCTCGGTAAAGTTTGTCTCCTTGAGGAAGATACGGCTATAAATCAAGATCTCAGAGGTATAATTCCAAAGTCAAAGAATATTGATGTCCGGTTTCTTTTTCGTTGGTTTCAGAGCATTGCAAGTAAAATTGAAGAAGAGGGGACTGGTGCGACGGTGAAGGGAGTAAAGCTCCCGTTTATTAAATCGTTGCAGCTTCCAATTCCGCCCCTCCCCGAACAAAAACGCATCGTCGCCATCCTCGATGAAGCCTTCGCCGGGATTGATACGGCCATTGCCAACACCGAAAAAAACCTCGCCAACGCCCGTGAGTTGTTTGAGAGTTATCTGAATTCGGTGTTCAGTCAGCAAGGGGAGGGGTGGACACATTCTGGCGTTAGAGAGCTTGTGGCCGATGGGATTCTCGAAAAGCCAGTAGACGGGAATCATGGCGAGATACACCCGAAAAAATCAGATTTTTTGGACAGGGGCGTTCCATTTTTGATGGCTAAAGATTTAGTATTTGGCTCCGTTGATCAGCAGTCTTGTCACTTTATATCGGAACAGCAAGCAGCCACGTTGCGAAAGGGGTTTGCTAAAGATGGGGATGTTTTGCTGTCCCACAAAGGAACTATAGGTAGATGTGCGGTTTTGGACACGGAGAGAAGCTTCGTCGTTTTGACGCCCCAGTTAACCTACTATCGAGTAAAAAAAGAAGAGAAGCTGAATAATCGTTTTCTCTATTACTATTTTCAATCGCCCGAATTTTTAGTCAGCCTTAATCATATAGCCGGGGCTGGATCGACGCGAGCGTATATCGGGATTACACGCCAGCTGGATTTATCAATATCTTTTCCGAATGTAGAGTATCAACAGCGCTTGGCGAGTAAGCTTGATGAACTGGTTGTCGAGTCCAGACAAATAGAAGGTATCTATAAACAAAAGCTCATCGCCCTGGCCGAACTGAAAGAATCCCTGCTGCAAAAAGCCTTCTCCGGCCAACTGGCCGCCGATAGGACCGCATCCAACCCGCGTCTCAAGGACGAGGAGGTCGCGTGACAGAGAGCGCTCAAAGCTCCATCGTCATTTTCGAGGATGCCGACAGGGCCGTGGAGGTCCGGCTGGATGCCAACCAGCAGACTGTCTGGCTGAATCTGCAGCAATTGGCGGAGTTGTTTGAGCGCGACAAGTCGGTGATATCGCGCCACTTAAACAATATCTACAAGGAGGGTGAGCTGGCGCGGCAGGCAACTGTTGCAAAAAATGCAACGGTTCAGCAGGAGGGCACCCGTCAGGTACGCCGCAGCATAGACCTCTACAACCTGGACGCCATCATCTCCGTGGGCTACCGGGTTAATTCCAGACGGGCCACCCGCTTCCGCCAATGGGCCACCCGCATCCTGCGCGACCACCTGACCCAGGGCTGGACCATCAATCGCCAGCGGTTTGAGGAGAATGCCCAGGAACTGGAAGCGGCTTTGACACTGGTGCGCAGGGCCGCTCGTAGCCCGGCGCTGGATGCCGACAGCGGTCGCGGGCTGGTGGATATCGTCAGCCGCTACGCTCAGACCTTTCTGCTGCTGCAACGCTACGACGAGGGCCTGCTCACGGACCCGCAGGCACAATCGGGCGGCAAGCTGCCCACCTTTGCCGAAGCGCGCAAGGCGCTGGACGGGCTCAAGACCGAGCTGATGGTACGGGGCGAGGCGTCCGATCTGTTTGCCCGCGACCGGGGCGATGGCTTGGCCTCCCTGCTGGGCAATCTGGACCAGAGCGTGTTTGGCGAGCCGGCTTACCCCAGTGTGGAAGCCAAGGCCGCGCACCTGTTGTACTTTGTGATCAAGAATCACCCGTTCTCGGACGGCAACAAACGCAGCGCCGCCTTCTTGTTCGTGGATTTCCTGCACCGCAATGGCCGCTTGCTGAATGATGTGGGTGAGCCGGTGATCAATGATGTGGGGCTGGCGGCGCTGACCCTGCTGGTGTCCGAATCCGACCCGGCCAACAAGGACACCATGATCCGTCTGGTGATGAATATGCTGGCGGGGGAAGGCAATGAGTAAAGCCACTTTCAATGAGGCCGAGACCCGCGCCGAGCTGATCGATCCCGCCCTGAAGGAGGCGGGTTGGGGCGTGGTGGACGCCAGCCGGGTGCGGCGTGAGGTGATTACCTTGGGGCGGCTGCAGGGCGGCGGCAAGCGGGCGAAGCGGGACATCGCCGATTATGTGCTGATGTATCGCGGCCAGAAGCTGGCGGTGATCGAGGCCAAGAAGCGTAGCCTGCCGGTGACCGAGGGCCTGGCTCAGGCCAAACGCTATGCCGAGCGTCTGCAGACCCGCTTTGCCTACTCGACCAATGGCGATGGCATCTACCGCATCGACATGGAAACCGGCGCCGAGGGCGAGGTGGCGGGCTACCCCTCACCGGAGGAACTCTGGGCCGAGACCTTTGGCGGCGTGGACGATGCCATTAATATTTGGCGCAAGCGTTTCGGCGCGGTGCCGTTCGAGGACAAGGGCGGCTTCTGGCAGGCGCGCTATTACCAGCACAACGCTATCAACCAGGCTCTGGAAGCGATTGCCGGCGGGCGCGAGCGCCTTCTCCTGACCCTGGCCACCGGCACCGGCAAGACGGCCATCGCCTTCCAGATTGCCTGGAAGCTGTTCCATGCCCGCTGGAGCCTGGCGGCGCGGGCAACGGGCGAGCCAGCCCGTCAGCCGCGCATTCTGTTTTTGGCCGACCGCAATATCCTCGCCAATCAGGCCTTCAACGATTTCTCCGCCTTCCCCGAGGATGCGCTGGTGCGCATCGACCCTGAGATCATCCGCAAGAAGGGCCGGGTGCCGAAGAACGGCAATGTGTTCTTCACCATCTTCCAGACCTTTATGACCGGGCGCGACGAGAACGGCGATCCGGCGCCCAATTTCGGCGACTATCCGCCGGATTTTTTCGATTTCATCGTCATCGACGAGTGCCACCGGGGGGGCGCCAACGACGAGAGCAACTGGCGCGGCATCCTCGAGTATTTTGCGCCCGCCGTGCAGCTGGGCCTCACCGCCACGCCCAAGCGCCGGCACAACGCCGACACCTACGCCTACTTCGGCGAGCCGGTGTATGTGTATTCGCTCAAGGACGGCATCAATGATGGTTTTCTGACCCCGTTCCGGGTGCGTCAGATCGCCACTACTCTCGACGACTATGTGTATACCTCCGACGACCAGATCATTGAGGGCGAGATCGAGGAGGGTAAGCGCTATACCGAGCAGGACTTCAACCGTTTAATCGAGATCCGGGAGCGTGAGCGGTACCGGGTGCGGGTGTTCATGGAACAGATCGACCAGCGAGAGAAGACGCTGGTGTTTTGCGCCACCCAGGACCACGCGCTTGCGGTGCGTGATCTTATCAACCAGATGAAGACCAGCCGCGATCCGCATTACTGTGAGCGCGTGACCGCCAACGACGGTGCCGAGGGCGAACGCTTTCTGAAGCAGTTCCAGGACAACGAAAAAACCATACCCACGATACTGACCACCTCGCAGAAGCTCTCTACCGGGGTGGATGCCCGCAATATCCGTAACATCGTGCTGATGCGACCGGTGAATTCGATGATCGAGTTCAAGCAGATCATTGGCCGGGGCACGCGCCTGTACGACGGCAAGGACTATTTCACGGTTTATGATTTCGTGAAGGCCTATGAGCACTTCAGCGACCCGGAGTGGGATGGCGAGCCCCTGGCGCCGGAGCCTTGCACCACCTGCGGTCAGCAGCCCTGCGTCTGTGCCGTCAATCCGCCGGAACCTTGCCCGGTGTGTGGCGAGCGCCCGTGCCAGTGCGAGAAGGCACCGCCCGAGCCCTGCGACGTGTGCGGCGAACAACCCTGCGTGTGTGAGAAGCGCCGCAAGGTGAAGGTCCAACTGGCCCAGGGCAAGGAGCGCACCATCCAGCACATGAGCGCCACCAGCTTCTGGAGTCCGGACGGCAAGCCCATCTCCGCCGCCGAGTTCATCCAGCGCCTGTTTGGCGATCTGCCCGAGCTGTTTGCGGACGAAGACGAGCTGCGCGCTCTCTGGCGCCGGCCGGATACCCGCCGCCAATTACTGGAGGGGCTGGAGGAAAAGGGTTATGGCATGGAACAACTGGCCGAGGTGGGCAAATTGATCGAGGCCGAGAACAGCGACCTCTATGACGTGCTGGCCTACATCGCCTTTAACCACACGCCGATAACCCGGGCCGAACGGGTCGATTCACACCGCGAAGCTATCTTGCAGGGTCGTAATTACCGGCAACAAGAATTCCTGCGTTTTATACTCGATCACTATATCGCGCGCGGAGTGGGCGAGCTTTCCACCGACAAGCTGCCACGGCTGGTTGGGCTGAAATACCACAGCGTGAACGACGCGGTTCCCGCACTCGGCACGCCGGGTGAAATCCGAGCGGTATTCGTAGAATTTCAGCAGCATTTGTATTGATAGTGACGCTGCCCGGGCAGTTAACCGTTGATAGATGCAGTCAGCCTATCAAAAACGCGTCTCAAAGCTGAGCTTGAACTGCCGCGCATCGCCAAAGTAGTTCTGGCGGCCGCCGCCTTGCACGCGGCTGTAGTAGCGTTTGTCGGTGAGGTTGCTGCCGGTGAGCACGAAGCGGGTGTCGGCGTTGAGGTTGTAGGCGGCCATGGCTGAGAAGGTGGTGTAGCCGTTCTGCTCCCAGCGCACGCCGCCGGATTCGGCGAAGGTGCCGCTGCTGTATTGGGCGCCCAGGCCGGCTTCCCAGCTGGGGTTGAAGGTGTATTTGCCCCACAGTTTGAGGCTGTGCTCCGGGGCGTCCGGGGCGAAGGGTTTGCCTTCCGCGTCCGGGTCGTCGGATTCGAGTTGTTCGGTGTCGGTGTAGGCGTAGCCGGTGAGTACCTGGATGCGCTCGGAGACCTGGCCGGCGATCTCCGCTTCCACGCCCAGGGCACGCACCTTGCCGCCGGCTACGGAGAAGGCCGGGTTGGCCGGGTCCTGGATGGCGCGGTTGTCGTCCGTGATGCGGAACAGGGCCAGGTTGTAGTGGGTCAGCCCGCGGTTGAAGACCCCTTTGGCGCCGATTTCGAACTGGGTGCCTTCGCGGGGGGCGAGGATGTCGCCGTTGGCCTTTTCCGAGGTTTGCGGGACGAAGGACTGCGCCGCGCTGGCGTAGAGGCTGAGGTCGTTGTTCAGCTCGTGGACGACGCCGGCGTAGGGGGTGAACTCATCGTTGACCCGTTCGGTGTCCTGGCCGTTGTCGGTCTCCCAGTTGGTCAGGCGCCCGCCGAGAATCAGTTTGGTGGCGTAGGTGAGCGACGAGGTGGTCTTGAAGTAAACGCCGGTTTCTTCCTGCTCGGTGGTGCTCGGGTCGCTGAAGGGCGCCAGGTTGGGCCAGGGGTTGTTGGCGGTTTCCGGGGCGAACACATTGATCGGCGGGTAATTCAGGTCGATCTGGTAGCCGCTGCTCACGTCTTCGGAGGTCCGGCGGTGGACGCCCAGCAGCACGTCGTGGTTGAGGCCCAGCAGCGACACGGGCATATCCAGGCGCACGTCGTAGGCCTGCTCCTCGAGTTCCTGGTCGGTGGCGAGGGCCCAGCGGGTGCTTTCGCCGGTGACCGGGTCGATCGGCGATACGGTGTAATTCAACAGGTAGTCGAAGTCGCGCTCGGTGCGGTTCGCCGAGGCCAGCAGCATGACGCCGTTGTCGAACAGGTGCTCCACTTCCACGAAGGCGCGGCTCAGCCGGCTGCTTTTGTTGTTGAAGGGGGCGCCGGTGTAAAGGTCCCGGTCGATGTCGGCGAAGGTGCCGTCCGCGTAGGTGGGCACGCCCACGTCGGGGACCGACTCCACGTCCTCGGTGGAAAAGCCGATGGAGGTGGTGGTGGCTTTACCGATGTCGTATTCCAGTGTTGTGTACAGCACTTTTTTCTCGATGGTGACGTCATCGATGTAGCCGTCGGAGTCTTCGTAGGCCACCACCGTGCGGGCGCGCAGCCGGTCGTCGTCGGTGAGGGCGCCGGTGGCGTCCACCTGCACCCGGTAGCCCGGCCAGGAATGGGCGAAGCCGGTGACGTTCACCGCCCGCTCCGCCAGGGCCCGTTTGCGCACCAGGTTGATGTAGCCGCCCGGTTCCGCCGAGCCCTGCAGCAGGCCGGCCGGGCCCTTGAGCACTTCCACGCGCTCGAAGCCGGCCAGGTCCGGCGCGCCGTGGCCGTGGGTGCCGCTGGAGGTGCCCCCGGTCTGGTTACCGTCGATGCTGATGGCGTCGGTTTCGAACCCGCGGATCAGGTAGTTGGCGGTGCCGGTGCCGTAGCTCTTCACCGAGACCCCGGTGGTGTTTTCCAGGGCGTCTTGCAGCGTGGTCATGTTGCGGTCTTTGATTTGCTGGCTGGTGACCACGTTGACGGTCTGCGGGATGTCGCGCACCGATTCCACGGTTCTGCCGATGCCCACCTGGGCGGTGGTGTAGGAGCCGGTGTTTTCCGTGCTCAGACCCAGCCGCCCGGTTTTCACCTGGACCGGGTCGAGCCGGTTGTCATTGGTGGCTTCGATTACGTAGTTGCCCGGACTCTTCTCGCGGGCGATCTGGCCGGAGCCGTCGAGCAGACGGCTGAACCCCTGTTCCACGGTAAAGCGTCCCTTGAGGCCCCCGGAGCGCCGCTGGCCCAGCCGGGCGGCATCGAAAGAGAGCGCCACCCCGGCCTGGTCGGCGAACCGGTTGAGCACCTGGCTCAGCGGTCCGGCTGAAATGTCGTAGTGTTGCTCGGCCTGGACGGTGCCGCCGGTGTTCTGTTGCGCGTGGGCGGCGCCGGGCAGGGCGGTGGCGCCCATGGCCAGGGCCACGGCAAGCCCCAGGGCCGTGCGCGCGCTGGTGATAGTGTGCGGTTTGGACATTGTCGTTCCTCGAAAATGAGCGTCTGTTACCCGAGGGCCGAATCAGGGAGCAAAAAGGGGCAAAGGGAGAGCGAAAAATTACGTTCTATACAGGCAGCAGGGTGACCCAGTAATCGGTCAGGCGGCGTTGGCGCAACGGGAACGCCTCGGTGATCACGCTCAGCGCCCGGTCGGTATCCGCCAGCGGGAAAGTGCCGGACACCCGCAATCCGGCGACCGCGTTGCTGCAGGCGAGGAGGCCCCGGCGGTAGCGGCCAAGCTCGGCGAGCAGCGCCCGCAGCGGCATATCCACCACCATCAGCTTGCCGCCGGCCCAACTGGCGGCGCCGGCGGGCGCCGGGCGCGTGGGGGGCAGGTCGCCCGCGGTGAAACGGATTTCCTCGCCCTGCTGGACGAGCCGTCCGTCCGGATGATTGGCACTGGTGACGCGCACGGTGTCGGCGAGAACGGTGACGCGGGTCTGGCCGGCGTCACGGCGCACCGTGAACCGGGTGCCCAGGGCCTGGATACGGCCCTCGGGCGTGTCCACCAGAAGCGGGCGCGACGGCCGGCGCGGGTCCGGCGCGGATTGCACCAGAATTTCGCCGTCGTGGAGGCGGATCAACCGGTGGCGCGGGTTGTAGTCGGTGTCCACGCGGGTGTCGGTGTTGAGCATAAGCTGGCTGCCGTCGGCCAGTACCAGCTTGCGCTGTTCGCCGATGCCGGTGACGTATTGGGCGCGCCACCGCTCCCAGGGCGCCAGCTGCCAGGTCAGCGCGCCCACCGGCGCGGCCACGGCGACCATGCCGAGCCGCGTCAGCACCTGACGCCGGGTCAGCGTGGCGCGCTGCAGCGCCGGCGCCGCCAGCCGGCCCGGCACCCGCTGCAGGCTGTCCTGCACGCGCTCCACTTCGCGCCAGGCCAGCCGGTGCTCCGGTGCGTCGGCAAGCCATTGCTGCCAGCCACGCTGATCCGCCGGCGTGACGTCGGGAGCATTCAGCACCGCGTACCAGCGGGCCGCGTCGCGAATGGCGTCCTTGAGCGTTTCCCCGATGCCTTGCCGTGTGGTCATTGCAGGCCGTGCTCCAGCCGGTACAGGCAGCAATGCTCCATGGCCTTGGCCATATCGCCTTTGATGGTGCGCAGGGAAACGCCCAGTTGATCGGCGATCTGCTGGTAGGTCAGCCCCTCAAGTTGGGAAAGAATGAAGGCCTTGCGCACCCGCGCGCCCAGGTTGGTGAGCATGGCGTCCACTTCCATCAAGGTTTCCACCACCAAAGCCCGCTCCTCTTCCGAAGGCGCGGCGGTCTCCGGCAGGCTGGCCAGAGCTTCCAGGTATTGCCGTTCCAGCGTCCGGCGCCGGAACAGGTCGACGGTGAGACCCCGTGCCACGGTCACCAGAAACCGGCGCGGCTCACGGAGCAGCCCCGGGTCCTGGGAGGAGCGGATGACACGGATAAAGGTGTCCTGGGTGAGATCCTCGGCGTCCATGGCATCGCCCAGCCGCCGCCCCAGCCAGTTTTTTAGCCACCCATGATGGTCGCTGTACAGCGTTGCCACCGACAGCGACTGCTGTGGAACCCCGGACATAACCCGACCCCGATACGGACAAAGATAATGAGGACGAATCTTAAATGGGAATGGGTATCATTTCAATGCGATAGAGTGCGATAGAGGGGAGCGCTCAGAGCACCTGGCCCGCCAGCCACTGCATCCCCAGCGCCACGCCCAGGACGATCAGCCCGGCCGCCAGGCTGGTCACCAGCGCGTGGCGCCGCCACATCCGCTCCACCCGGGGGCCGAACCGCAGCACCAGCCAGGCCAGGCCGTAGTAGCGGATGCCCCGGGCGATCAGCGCGGCCAGCACGAACAGGACGATGGGGTAGCCGGACAGGCCGGCGGTGATCATCGCCACCTGGAACGGGATCGGCAGGATACCCAGGGTGAGGATGGCGATGAAACCGTACCGGTCGAAGAAGCCCTGGTAGGCCTGGTAGGCGTTCTGCATGCCCATGGTGTCGATGAACCAGGTACCGATGGACTGGTAAAGCACCATGCCGATGCCGTAGCCGAGCAGGGCCGCGGCGAGGCAGCCCGCGGTGGTGACCGTGGCGATGCGCCAGAGGCGCTGGCGGTTGACGGCCAACAGCGGAATCAGCACCAGTTCGATGGGCACCGGCAGGATGATGGTTTCCAGGAAAGAAAGGGCGGCGAGCAGCCAGAGCATGTGCTTGGAGCCGTTGAGCCGTTCGAGCCAGCGTCGTGCGCGGTTGGGTGCTGAAGTCATGGTGTCCGGGTTGTGTTAAGGAATGAAAAACCGGCCAAGATTAGCACGCTGTGGCCGCCGACCACGGGTTATCCCGTATTCCCAACTGTCGGACTGGCGTCCTAGCGTGGCGGTTCCCTCATCAAGGAAGGAGAGAACCATGAAAGTAGCAACAATGACAGCGACTTCCCTGGCGTTGGCCACCCTGGCGGCAGGGGTCGCCGCCAATCAAACCGGTCGCGACGTGGACGACGCGGAGACCATGCAGAACACGCAGAGCATGGATCATATGGAGGACCAAGCGTCCAACGTACAGACCGGCGAAGAGCGCGAGAATACCCGTGACGTGCTCAACGAAGCGGAAACGGTTCTGCAGAACATGAAACGCGAGGACGGCATGGACGCCGTGCTGGAGCAGGCCAAGGGCGTGTTTCTGGTGCCCGATTTCGGACGTGGCGCCTTCGTGTTCGGTGGCCGCGGTGGTCAGGGCGTGGTGCTGACCAAGGACGGCAGCGACTGGAACGGTCCGGCGTTCTATAACTTCGGCGCGGTCAGTGCCGGTGCCCAGGGCGGTGTGGCCGCCGGTGAAGTGGCGATGCTGCTGATGACCGATAAGGCGGTGTCGTCCTTCAAGCAGGACCATAACTTCGCGTTGAACGCGGACGCCGGCCTGACGCTGCTGGATTGGTCCAACGCGGCCCAGGGCAACTACGGCAAGGGCGACGTGGTGTTCTGGAGCAGTACCGAAGGCCTGTTCGCTGGCGGCGCCATCAGCGTTAGCGATGTCTTCAGTGACGACGACGCCAACCAGGAGTACTACACCCGCGCGACCAGCGCCGAGGCGATCCTGGAAGGTGAAGTGGAAGACGATAGCGAAGATGCCGACGCGTTGAAGACCCGGTTGCCCTGAACGACAGCGGCGACACTCAAAGGCGCATAATCAGAGGCGCATAAAAAGCCCCGCCGGATGGCGGGGCTTTTTTGTGGTTCATCGCGCTTTAGCGGGAACGCTTCCCCTCCATCTGGTGAGCCGCAGCGCCACGGGCCACTTCAGAGATCAGTAAACAGGGGAACTAAGAGGTA
>Ga0208433_1000269_pt1 | contig 25483 bp, 34 predicted proteins | sample 3_EtaG_FD_184075 | JGI IMG/M metagenome (GOLD analysis project Ga0208433, IMG submission 184075) | Marine viral communities from the Subarctic Pacific Ocean - 3_ETSP_OMZ_AT15126 metaG (SPAdes) (version 2) | ecosystem: Environmental > Aquatic > Marine > Oceanic | place: Pacific Ocean | collected...
CATGCCACGGTTTCAAGTTCGACATTAGCTTTGGCCGGAGCCTTAACTGTTGCAGGGACCGCAGGCGTTACAGGCGTAGCAACGGTTGGAGGCTTGACTATAGGCTCTGCGGTAATCAACGAAGCTGACTTAGAGCAGATAGATGATCTAACCGCAGGCACCGTAACGGCGAGCAAGGCCGTGGTGGTGGATTCCAACAAAGACATTGGCACTTTTCGCAATATTACGATTGATGGAACTTTCTCGGACGGGAACTATACCTTTGATACCAGTGGCAATGTATCTGGCTTGGGAACTATTGGGTCTGGTGCGATAACAGCCACCGATACTACGGCTCCGCTTATCCTCAAATACGATGCGGGTGAGTACGTGACTCATGCGGTATCCAGCGCAGGGGTCTATTCTATCGCCACCACAGACGCTTCGAGCGATTCTGGTGCAATCACCCTGGATACTGTCGATTCGATCACCCTTGACTCCGATACGGCAAGCGAGGGCATCGTCTACGCCGATGGCGGGACCAATCTGCTGCGCGTTAGTAACAGTTCCAGCGATGTAATCTTCAAGCCCCTGGTCGATGCCAAAGACATTGTATTCCAGCAGTACGATGGTAACGAGGTTTGCCGGATTGCCGACAATCGTCGCCTGTACTTCTACGATGAGGGTGGCGAGTATATCAGCAGTTCGGGGTCTGCTCTTACCCTCGCATCCGGTAGCGCAGCATGGGAGCTACCCGCCGCAGACGGATCGGACGGGCAAGTCCTTGAGACTGATGGATCGGGCAACTTGGATTGGGTGAGCCAGACCTCTGGTGCTACGCTGAGTGGAAGCACGGACAACACCGTTGTTACCGTAACAGGCAGCAATGCGATGCAGGGCGAGGCTAACCTCACCTTCGATGGCTCGACACTTGTGGTTACAGGATCTATAGACCTGTCTGCTGATATAGACGTAGACGGAACGCTTGAAGCTGACGCGATAACGCTCGGAGGCACTGCTCTTGGATCGCTCTACTCGCCTATTGCTGGCAGTAGTTCGATTGTCACCACTGGCGCACTTGATTCGGGTTCGATCACCAGCGGATTCGGCACGATAGATACCGGAAGTTCAACCATTACAACTACGGGTGCGCTTGCTGCTGGTGCGACTACGGTGACTTCGCTTAGTGTCTCCGATGGTAGTATCACCAATGTCAATGATATAGCAGTCGATACAATCAGCGGTGATGCCGATACCAATACGACTATCGGTTTTCCGGGCAGTGATGTGCTGACATTCTCGACAGGCGGTACAGAGCGTATGAGAATCAACAGTGGAGGGACGGTATTAATATCCACCGTCAACGGTTCGCCATCACTGGATTTGGGTGTTGCAGATACATCCAATGCTCTGATTGCCACTCCTGAGTCGATGTATTTTTCCATCGACTCCAATAATGATCAGACTGACCGCGCCTATTATTTTGGGCATAATGCCAATACAACATCTGCAACGGTTCTGATGAAAATTCAAGAAAACGGCAATGTCGGCATCGGCACGTCCTCGCCCGCTCATGCAATAGACGTGTCTGGCACCGCAGGACTATCCACTGGTACAGCGTGGACTAATACGTCAGATGCGCGGATCAAGAAAGATGTCGCAACGATAACAGGGGCAACCGATAAACTCAAACGATTGCGGCCTGTCAGTTATAAATATACCGATCAATACCTGAGTGTTCACTCCGAGATTGACGGGTCAAAAACGTATCACTCGTTCATTGCCGATGAGTACGCGACTGTATTCCCAGATGCCGTGTCAATGCAGGGCGATCTCATTAAGGTTACACCCGAAGTCAAGGCTGTGGTGGCGCAAGATGCGGTGTTGTATGTCGAAGAGGATGAGATCCCAGACGGGAAGAGTGTGGGCGATGTACGCATCCCAGCAGTTGAAACCGTTGAAGCGGCTGAGGAGGTTCGCGAGACACTGCTAACTGATCTTAAACAGTACACTCCGCACGACCTGCAAATGTTTTTGACTGCGGCAGTGCAGGAATTGGATGCGCGGATCTCGGCATTGGAAGCTGCATAAGTGACTAACTGCCATCTCGCATTTACGATGCTGGCGAGTTCGATTGTCGCGGGTGCAGTGGCGTTAGTGCTGGCGGCATTGGTTACCGATAAAAAGAAGAAAACCCGTGGACGCTAAAGAGATCCAAGCGGGACTTGCGGTCATAGGCTTAACGCTGGTAGCATTCAATTTAGTACTGCTGCTGATGCTAAGAAGCGATGTTGAACGGATAAATAGGCGAATTGATTCTCTCAAGAAATCAGTAGATAGAACGAATGATTGGCTTTCTGATAAAACGAGAATCTATCGATGATGAAGCGACCTTATCGGAATTTCCCAGCGGACGCAAGTGACTGCGCTTCGTTCGGTGAGTTGAAGATGTGTTATGGTAGACTCTACGATGCGTACTTGGAAGAGAAAAGAATAAAAGGCGCGACTGTACACGCTTTAAAACGGACAGGGCAAAGTGAACGAGAAGCAAAGAAAGAGGCTCAGAAAGCGACTAAGGAGTTGGTTACAATCTCGCGCAAGCAAAAAGCCAGAGATGAAGCATCCAAAGCAGGATATTGGTCGGCTGGAGCAGCAGTGTCGGTGAGTCTTTTCTACGAATTAATGAAGGCCGGAGATAGCTGGATTGGTGGAGCAAAATATCAAAGTTTCTGGCAACATGAGGCAATGGTATCGTCATTGACTTTTCTGATGACAGCAGTATTTGCGTGGGCCTACAAAGCCGCGCATCCTGGGAGTGAGTAACAATGGACAGCACAGACCCAATTTCGATGATGATAACTGGTGGGGGTGGCTTGGGAGGGGGTGCCATCGGAGGCTATTTGTTGTCCAGGGTTATGGGTAACGGAAAACCCGCAGATAATTCAGACTTAAAATCAGAATTGGCAAACATCGCCCACAAATTAGATAATACGAACGAACTGCTCAATGAATTGTTACGCAGTCAAGCTCGGTTAGAAGGTATTTTAGCTAGCAAGTAGTGCAATCAAAAGGAGAATCGAATATGATAGACTCTGTAGAAATTGCTCAAGAGATCGAGAGCATGGAAGCTGAAATGAGAACCACGGCGGAAGCACGACAAAAAGCGTTACAGCAAGCACAAGAAGCCGAGGCAATGTTACAACGACAGAACGGGTATATTCTCGCATTGAGAAATATGCAGGAAAAGATAAATCCAAGTCCGGGCGATTCAAATGGAGTCGTGCCAGAACCAGAAGAGGTTGAAGCATGAAGGGCTTAATCGAAAAGATTGCCAGCCGAAAATTGGCTGTTACAGCAATGGTGGGGGTTGCCACGGGCTCGGGGATTGTTGATCTTTCATGGCCTATGGCAGCGGTGGTGAGTGTCTATATTCTTTCACAGGCTATAGTGGATAGCCGCCAGGAATAGGTATGTAACAGTAAAGACCTGCAATTTGCAGGGTTTTGTGGGACACCGGAACCCACGAATCTGGGGAGGCTTTGTTGTTACAGAAAGACTGGCCCCGTATCCAAGATAGGATACGGGGCTTTGTCTTGCTACTTGCGCTCGACTTGTTCCTTGCTATCGGCTTTGCCACTTCCCTATCAACCATTCGACATGCTGAAGTCTGTTTTCGAGCGACGTATCTTTGATAAGTGTAAGGGACTTTTCAATCTCTTCGATCTTCTTATGGGCCGCCAACAATTCATATAAAAATGCGTTTTGCTTCTTCTTGGCTGATAGCGCGGCCTGCTTAAATTCCCACGCAAAATCCTCCGGCACCCGAAAATTAAGCCCAACATAGTCCTCGCTATCGGTAAGCTCTTCGCTCTCATCTGGCACTGATAGCTGTAATTGCCATTCGTTTCGGGCTTTCAGTTCCTCTTCGAGTCTTTCTTTTTCTTGTTGCGCTTTTATTGCCGCTGCCGCTGCCCTCCGCTTCCTTCTGTTACTGGATGACGAGGAACTTTGCGGCAAGGGAATCCTTGTTCCATTTCTTAGCTTTTCCCATTCTGCAAAGTTTTGCAAAATGAACTGGGTGGGCCAGAAGCCATTATCCGCAATGTAACGCCCTATTCTGATCCACAGATCCTTGGCAGCCCGATCAACCTTTAAGCTCCCAGTAATTCGGACCCTTCGGAACCACTTTATATCTAAGCCATTATCCTCAAGCCCGATATGGTCAATGATAAAGGAGTCCATTCCTCTGGGACCACTCCCACAGGCTTGCTCTGTATCGCGTAGGATCTGTTGGATATACCATTTGCCCCCGCGATGAGCGCGTGTCTTAAACTCGATCCTTGCTTGGTCTAATCGTGTCATTGTTATTCCTCTGTTATGGTGTCATTGCCTTTTGCTAAATCCTCATCTAAGGACGCGAGCAATAGGCAAGGGTCGTAATTGGCGTAATTTACGAATATGTTATTGGGGTCCAAAATCCACTCTCTGATTGCTAAGAGTTGTTGTTCGTACCCCGGTTTTTCCCCTGTTGCCACAATCTCTCTATACTCCTTTCCTGCACTGGCAATCACAGCACAGCTAAGACGCTTATAGGGGTCCATAGTGTTTCGAGGGTTGCCCGTTGCACCTTCCTTTCTACGCGAGCGTACACTGGCGTTTTCTGCTCTCATTCTCTTATTATAATTTCCCATGCTGCCTCGCACTGTTAATCTTCTCTGCCGAAGCCAGCGCATCTGCAACGGGATCTTGCCTGTAACAAAGAGGCTCTTCATAGGTCAATAGGTCGATTGTCTCCATGACCAATCGCACCGCATCGGGATTGCGGTAGGTCGCTTTGTATTTCCCGAGGATAGCCCTCTTAACCTCTCCGCTAACGCGCTTCTCCCTCTCCATGACGTTACGATACTTGTTTGCTACGGGCTCTGGGCTATGGTCCTCTGGAGCCCTCTGTAACACCTTTGACGCTTCTCGCTCTGCCTCTTCCCGAGGGGTCATCCTCCGCGCCATCTGAAGCAACTGCCCAGGCTTGGGCCTAAACGAGCTATCGCTGAGAATCCAGTTGTCAATCGCATTAAGCCAAGCCTCATCACTCAGCCAGCCCAATGTCCTATACCACTGGCGCAACTGACTCTCATCGGCCTTCCAATTATATTCAGCCATGAGAACTTTTATCCCGTGCTTAAAAGCCTCTTGGCTGAGATTGTTATCACTAATCGAAGTTGATGTCATCGACAAAGGCTCCGTCATCGGTTGGATCTCCTGTTGTTTGTCCATTCATCTGCCCCCTTATGATTTCCCAACATTTTTTCTCTGGATATGCTTTGGAAGGTTGGCGCAACTTGGTCGGGCTTTGCATGTATCGTGGCACCCATCGGTCCAGTGCATAATCGCAAATTTTGCGAATCTCATCCCAATCCAATTTGTCGATGCGGTTAATATCGTCAAGCGTCTTGCACCAATGTTTGTGGTAACGGTCTTTATAATCCACATCGGGATGGTCTTTCCACTGCTCCACAATCATCTGTGCTTGCACTGATGGCTCGTAGCTTTTGCGATATTTCTCCATGTAATGCTTATCGCAATATCCCCTTCGGGCTGCGAGATCCTCACAATCATTACTCTTGCACGTAACAAGATGCCCATTGCTACTCGTAGTACTAGTTTTAGTTTCTTGTACAAGTTCCTTAGTACTAGTACTAGTACTAGGTACTTCTTGGTCTTGGTCTATCTCGACTATAGGGACCAAGATTATTTCATTCTTGTTATCTTCTGTAACAACTTTAGCGTCAACATTTATCGACAGTTCAATGACGATTTTCATACACTCTCCAGTGTTATCTCAATGCCGGGATTGTCCCGGTCCAATATGAAAGTATCGGTAAATCCTACGATATGCTTGGCCGAATCATCGGGGATAATCTCGGCTGTAACTAATCCATCCAAGATGTACTTAGCGACAAACCCGCGCAGCCCATCGGGATCGCGCCGCATGTTGGGCATCCTCCAATGAAATGAAATTGTTACAGGCGTGGGCATAGACTTGAGCTTTTGCTTGTGGGTTTCAAGCCACACGCGATTCGTCCAAGTCCTTTTTTCCTTGGCGTAGCCGCTCCAATGGCCCTTCATCCTTTTTATGGAGGCGTTCATTGCAGGCCAATCCCCGTCAATTACTAAAGTTTGTTTCATTAAGTAATTCCTCCACTGAGGATTTCTTGATCCTAATCAACCTCGGTCCAATTCGTATAGACTTTAGTTTGCCCTTCTTTATTAAACTTAATATTGTATCATAGCTCACCCCCAAGACTTTAGCTACCTCGTTGGGGGTGTATAGTTCCAAGTCTGTCATTTTTCTGCTCTCCGTAGTATAATGCCAAGTACATGTTGCTATTTATAATCCCATCATCATAGCAATTCTGGCAGTAGAGTTGGTCACCGCGATTAACGTCAATCAGTTCCTCTTCCTCTTCTTCTAAGCCGCAACTAGTGCAATTCAATTCTTATCTCCTAAAGGACATAAGGCCATAGTCCAATCAGCGGACTATGGCCTTATTAATAGAGGGGTTACGTATTGAAAAGATTATCCACCATATCTGCCGCCTCTTGAACACTGGCAGGAGGATTATTGTTCGGTGGGGGCGAAGTTTCGTCCCTCGGAGCCTCTGTAACAGCGGGGGGGGGCTCTTCGGGCTTAACTACTTTTAATCCCATCTTACTGGAATTATTGAAAAGGGTCTGAGACAATCCCACCATATTCTCGGTGGTTATTGTCCAGCCCTGCTCGGCCTTGCGCTCCAAGACCTGCGAGGCTTGCTCTACACAAGCCTCGGCCAAAGCAAAAAACTCGTCCAAATCATAGGCTCCGTTGTTAGTAACAGCAGACTTGGGCTGTGGAGTAGTAGCCCCTGTTGCTGCTGTAACAGGATGCCCTGGAATGTCAAGCTCTGGCCCCGTTTCGTCTAAGCGATGGGGGAAATCGTCACCCGTTGCGGCAGCGGCTACCATATCGTATCCCCTGCTTGCGGCGTTCCACTCCTCTAATCTTGGAGGCTGCCCACCCCCATCCCCCGTTGCCTCGAAGTCGGTGGGTCCGGTGCGGGTAATCTGTAACACGCCCCCGGCCCCAGGCCACACCGGGAGCATGGCCCAAATGAGGTGGGCTGTCCCTTGCAGCTTGTCTCCTAGTTCGAAATTTCCCTTAATCCCGTAAAACCAAGTCCCGCGATCTTGTTGGGATTGGTTCCGGCTAATCGAATTAAATTGGCCCACCGTAAAATTTACGGTTTGCCCGATTTGAATTTGTGGCATAATCTAATCTCCTTCAAGGAATAGTGGACTGCGGAATACGTGCCACGCAATATATAGCGTAGCGGCGAGCAAGCACATCCAGTGGATGTGTACGAACTTGCGTTTCAAGAACTTTTTGGTTATGTTATAAAACAATACCGAACCCCCCTTGCTTGGTTGTGTTGGGTATATAATTGTCCGGTGGAGGCCCATCCCCCACCGGACTTCTAATTTAAGCAAAGACTAAATTCATGTCAAGCTATTTCTAACTAATCCCGCTTGATCCTGCCTAATCCGCAAGGCTGAAAGTGCTTTTTGTGCTAATGGGCTAGGCTGAAACTTGCCCCCTTCCCATCGGCTAATCGTAACAACATTGATGTTCAGCATTTCAGCCAATTCTACTTGCGTTAGGTTTAGCGTCAATCGTAGCTGTTTAATCTCTTTCCCGGTCATACCCAATCTCCTCGTATTTCCATTTCGTCCTGTATTGCGACAAGGATCTTCTCAAGTTCCGGGGTTGTTACATCTTTCCAGGGTCGTTCCGGGTCTAATCCCGGCTTTGCGTCAACCTCGTCAAGCTCGATCCTCTCGATGGTAATCAAGTCGCTTGTTACTTCCGTAACACGACCATACTCGCGGTTCCGTTGTCGCCTCCCGCCGCTTGTCACGTAATCTCCGGCAAACTCCAGGCAAGTTCCAGACCGTAACAAGTCCGGCCCGACCTTCACCCGACTGCCATCGCCTCTTTCCAGAAAATTTCTATCTAATCCACCCCGTTGAGCCTTGTCCCGGTGGACGATAGCGACCCAATTTTTGGCCCGTTTATGGCTATCGGCCAAGTGGTTTTCTATAGTTCCGTCCTCTATGACGCTGGTTGTTGCCATTATATCCCCCTTGAATGGGAATAGCCCCCGAGAATCTCATAAGCTCGGGGGCTATTGTAACAAGCTATTTATTATTGTCTTTAAATAAATTCCGCATAAATTCTTCCATCTCGTCCAAGGTGTTACCCCCGGAATCATCGCCGCTATCCCCCTCTTTAGACGATTCCGCTTGCATCACCTCCGCCAGCATGTGCATTAGGTCAGCGGCTTTGTCCTCGCCCAATGTAGCACTGGCAATATTCTGGATCTCGTTTGCCATTTTACATTGGTGCATGAGGGTATAGATGTTCGGGAAGCGATTGAAAAACTCAATAATCATCGCCGCCATTGTAACATCTTGGGCATAGACATAGGATTCTTGAGTCTGCCCATCTACGCACATAACGATATATTCAGTTGCCCCATTGATAGAGGCAATCAACTCCTTTTTCTGTTCGTCCATTTTTAATTTTCCTTTTCTTTGAATTGTAACATAGACAGCCGATGCAATGAGCGCGTTAAAGGGGGGGAGAAACTAAAAGGGATCAAGGGTGCCGTGGCTCGTCCATCGTAATAGATGGAATCCCCGAGGAGTTGCGGAGCAACTCCTTCTGCGCTGTCAAATAGCGGGAAGGCTATCAGATCCTCCCCCTCTACGGTTTTGACGCTAATGCAAATAAAATCCTTCCCTTGAAACCGGAAGCGATCCCCATCGTCAAGCTCTGGATACAAACGCCTAATCTCCGCTTCAGCCTCTATTCGGTCTTCGTAGTTTATGTCTGGATATGTCATTTGGGGCAATGTCCCTTGCTTGGTTAAGGGCGGGGGCCACAAGAGCCCCCGCCCCATTGATTATATCCTTGCACTCATTTTTCGAGCAGGCTCATTTTCCCACCCGCAAGCCACCAGAAACCTGTAACTGTCAAAGTTGTTATTAAACTTCTTACAAGTTTCTGCCATTGCCTCACAAGCCCCCCACCATACAATTTGCCCGTTGCTTTCCTGGCAAGCTGCGTCTTTGAGTTCGGCCAATTTCTCGGCCATTTCTTTAAAGTGTTTGCGGGTCATTTCATCCCCCCCTTGCTTTGGGTTAATCGGCAAGCGATTCCTGCCGCTGGCCTAAAAGGTAATCAATCGAATTGAGCTTGTCAAGTGCAAGGTTGAAACTTTTTGAAATAATCTAATCTAATCTTGTAACAATCACAATCAATCAATCGAACCCCTCGGCCACCGGAGCCGATCTGTTATAACGATATTTATAATAGGTGAATAAAGATGTTTATAATAGGCGAATAAAGTTATTTATAATAGGTGACTTAGGGAAGGAAAGCCCCTGGGGAAAGTTTAGATTTAGCGAAGGGGGGAAAGTTTAGATTTAGCGAAGGGGGGGCTTGTTTCCCTTATAATAAGGTATAGAATAACAATTGTTACGATTTCCCTTGACTTTGCATGTGCAAAGCCTTAACTTGTCTTTATACCAGAGGGAATTGGCTCTCTGGGAAAATTCATAGCAAGGGGCTTTTAAAATGAACATTCAAATTTGTGATGTAGTTGGTTGTGAGAAGCCTTCCGTCAGCAATACCAGCGGGAGTGTCTGTATCCCCCATAAACAGCAAAGATACAACGATTTGAAGAAAGGTCTGGGATGGCCTAGGGATGGCGACAAATTGGAAGTTGGAACACAAGCCCACACTCCCGCTCCCGCTCCCGCTCCCGCTCCCGCCCCGGTTAAAGAAGATACTCCCGCCCCGGTTAAAGAAGAGACTCTTCCCCCGCTGCGGCCAACACCATCCCCCGCTCCCGCTCCCGCTCCCGCTCCCGCAACAAAGGGGGATGTTATAACGGGGGATATTATCATATCAGAGGACCAGCGCAACACGCTAGCAGAGATTCTAGGCGGGGGGAAAGACCCGCGAGTGGATGAAATTCTTGAGCGATTAGGACGGGTAGAGACTAGTATCTCAGCTTCGTATCGAGTGGAAGTTGTAACGGATACTTCTACAAAGGAAATCAGGGGGTTGAACCACAGAATTTTTCCGTGGGTTCTTACCCTACTAGGACAAGGTTACAACGTGTATTTATGTGGTCCCAGTGGTAGTGGAAAAACTACCCTGGCAATGAAAGCGGCAGAAGCCCTAGAGCGTCCATTTTTTTACACTGGGGCTATTCTCCAGAAATATGAACTATTGGGGTACATGGACGCAACCGGGAATTATATCTCTACTAGCTTTTATCAAGCATATAAGGACGGGGGCTTGTATCTCTGGGATGAGATTGACGCTAGCAACCCAGGGGCTCTAGTCGCCTTTAACGCTGCTTTAGAAAATGGGATTTTATCGGCACCGAACGGGGAAGTTGTTCCGATGCACAAAGATTTCCAATGCATTGCAGCGGCCAATACCATTGGAAAAGGTGCAACTTTAAAACACGCGGGTCGCCAGCCAATAGATGGAGCCGTCACAGAGAGATACGCTTTTGCATTCATGAATTATGATTGGGCTTTGACAGCGGCCTTGACGGGGGTGGAGTATGAGGGGGAAGAAAAACCGATAGAGATCCACGTTAAAAGGTCGTATTCTCAGGCCGATGTTGATGGATATTTTGGGGATGTTATCGCCTATTCTAAAGCCGTTGAAGAGCTTGGCGTAAACCACATTGTTTCCCCTAGGGCCGCTCTTAAAGGTGTGGAGTTGTTACGTCAAGATATAAAGCGGGATTTAGTAGAAGAGGCTTTCATTTGGAAGGGCTTAGATGCGGCAACTATAAAAAAGATTAAGGGAAAAGCAAAAGAAATTGACTCTGAAAGTGGTGGGGAATTGCCCGCCCCTTTTCCTAGCGATGAAATACGAGCGGGGGGCAACTAGAGATGGACTTTACAACTGAATTGATACCAGAGCAAAGAGATGGTTGGGGCAAAATGTTGGCGGGTAAAAAGGCCAGAATTGCTAGGGCTAGCAGCGCAGAAGATTTGATCTCTTTTATACAAGAAACTCCCGTCCATCCTAAGACTCGCTTGAGGGAAGAGTACAACAACCATCCCGCTAGTGAAAAACCGTATACCCATACAAGCAATGGCGATTTGAGCGATTGGGATATAGTAGAAGCTTCCGATTGTGGAGCAGCTAAAACCGGGGGATTTGAGATGGTTGAGTTTTATATTGACCTAGCAGAGAGGGGGTTTAGTCGAGCTAGGGAAGGTTTGCGCGAAACAATGATAGAAGTCGCTGCGGGAGCAAACAACGCTCCCCGGCCTGACTTCACTTTTGACGTGGCGGGAGCTATTCCTAGTGTTCCGACTTACCTTTCGGGGGATCCCGCTAGTATGATGGATTTAGCCCCCGTCCCAACCAAGCCTAGTTGTCGGGTGAGTGTTGAGGTTTCGACTCCCTGGTTTGTGAGTGATAAAGCGATCTATAACCGGGGATGCGCTATTTTGTCGGTGATTGAAGGGATTGAAAGGCAAGGGATTCACGTTGAGTTATCGGCCATAATGAGTTCAGTGTACGCGAGGCGACGATCATCCGATAAAGACAAATTGTTTGCTATTACTCTTCCGGTACGTGAAATGGGGGAAGCACATGACTTGGACAAGTTAGCTTATTTTCTTTGTTGCCCCGGTCCCTTACGTAGGCTTGGTTTTGCCGTTGTAGAGAGAGACGAGATACTCCAAGAATATAGCCATTGCGGGTACGGGGAAGGCAAAAGCAAGGGTATGACTTTGGGGGAGTATGACTTGGTTTTTCCCCGCTTGGACGGCGAGCGCAAAAACTGTAAATGGGAAGACTACGAGTACGCGTTTAAAACTGTAAAAGAGATAGCAGAGTCCGGGGGATTCGCTCCCGGAACTAACTAAGCAAGGGGGAGAATAATGAGTGTATTGGAGTTTGTTACAGTTGTGTTTTGCGTTGTTTTTGTTGGCGGGGGATTCACAGTTATAGCTCTTGATTGCCTAGACGATACGCTTGGATTGATAGAGCGTATACGGAAAGATAAGGGGGAAAAATGGAGCGAAAAGTAAAGCCCCGTAGAAAAGGGGAACACAAAGAAAAGCCCCGGAAGCCTCGCAGAAAAGATTGGACTTCTAGGGGCTTTCAGTACGGTTTAAACGCCGATAGTAAAAGGTCGAGAGCTAAGGCCCAACGGCAAGCTAACAAAGCCCTAGCCAGGGAGTATCTATAGATCCCAACTTGAACCCGAACCCCAACCACTAAAAGCCCCTGGACTTGTTACGAGTCTAGGGGCTTATTGTTATTGTTACACGTTAGGCTTAGTCCTAGTCCTAGTACTATGCTTAGTCCTAGTACTATGCTTAGTCCTAGACTTGTCCTTTACTAACTAACTTACTAGTACTCTGGTAGCGAACGGGGCTTTGCTTGTAACAAGTAACAAGAATAGTCTTAGGGGCTCTCGTAGTTTCTGGGGAATCTTAGGCATGGGATTAGGTGCAAACAAGGGGGGATATGGTATGGCGGGGCGGCCTTATCTTTGCAAGCCCCCTGAGACTACGCGCCTAAGCCTTATTAGCTTGGCCTATACTCCTGACCCTTCAGAGCAAGCCCTTGTCCAGTACAGGGCAAGCTAGGGCCATTCCTGGGCAAGGCAAGGGCAAGGCAAGGCTAGGGAAGGGCAAGGAAGGTCCAAGAAATCCCGATAATTATAATTAACTTTATTTTTTCAAGGTGACGCGCCCGGGGCGGCGGCGATTGATGTCGATCCCGAATATACTCAGCCCCACAAGCCTTGTCTGTGGAACAGGGTCCGACCCGCCTGTGTCTGGGGTTAAAACGGGCTGGCGCGGCTATAATTTTTTTAGAATCTCACGCTTTTTGTCTTTGACAATGCGTATGGGCTTTGGTATGTTGGTCTTTGACAGGTGATCGTGGCGATCATGGAGCCTGCGGGGTCGAGGCGGCCTCGTGGGTTTTTTTATGGGGAGTTGCAATGAGAAAGAGAGCGGGGCATTTGGTTGTTTCTGAGGCTTCGTTTGATCGGGACCGTTGGCCTAACTTTAGTTTTGGGGAGTTGAGGTGTCGGCATACGGGGGCTTGTCTTATGGACGAGTCTTTTCTGGATCGGTTGCAGTTGTTACGCGATGCGGTGGGGCCATTGGTTGTTACTTCGGGGTATCGCTCGCGGGCTCATCCGGTGGAGGCTAAGAAGGATCGTCCTGGGGTTCATACGTCTGGTCGGGCTGTGGATGTGGCCTGCCGGGGTGAGCAGGCGTATCAAGTGTTGGGCAAGGCATTGGAGCTTGGGTTTACGGGGATTGGGGTGAGTCAAAGTGGGGAGGGTGGTCGGTTTTTGCATTTGGATGATCTGGGCAACGTGGAGTATCATGGCCCCAGACCTGCGGTATGGAGTTATTGAGGTGAAGATTAAGGGCAAGCATCAAGAGGCGATCCAGATGATGATTTTGGATCGGTTTTCCAAGAATCGTCTTACGAGCCAGATTGCCAAGCAGTTGGGGGTAACGGTTTCGGCGGTTAATTACTGGAGGGCAGACGAGGACTTCCAGGCGGAGTATCAGAAGCAGTTGCGTATTTACCAGAAGGATTTTTCTGATATTAAGCTGGCGGATCGCAAGGAGCGGGTTAAGGTCTTGTCGGAGATGTTTGAGCATATACCGGAGCCTCGGGTTTCGTTGAGGCTGAAGGTGCTGGAGCAGATACGGCAAGAGGTGGGCGATGACCGGATACAAATCGAGCATACGGTTGAGATGAAGGGTCCGAATGTCCCGCCGAGGGCTGAAAGTTACGAGGAATGGATTAAGCAAAACGAGCAGATGCTTGCGGCGTTGCCGGATTCGTCTGTTGAAGCGGATTTCAGCGTAGAGGCGTAACATGGCACCGCAAAGTGCTGTTCAATCGCAATATACAGACGAGGAGCTTGAGCTTATCCGCAGAGAACTTGAATCCGATGGCGTTGAGTTTTCCAAGTTGGCACCGGAAGCATTGGAGCGGCAAGTTGTTCAAAATCCAGATGGGTCAATCTCTACGGAGCGAACCGTAACAATACAAGATCCTCGTATTCATAAAGGACTTTGGGTTAATATTCCTACGATGTTTGGCGGCAAGGAAGTGTCGCAAGAAAGAGCCATAGATATTATTGCTGAAAATAAAGGCGTAGACCCAGAAACGGGCCGCGAAGTTCCCTTTTTTACTTCTCTTGATGAAGCAATTTCGGAAGCTAAGGCTCGTTCTGATTCTCTTGGTGCCGCGCATCGAAAAAGAGAACAACAATGAGTTGGCAACCGCAACCTGGGCCACAAGAAAAGGCTATACGTGCTTCTTTTGTCGATGAAATCTTCTTCGGCGGAGCGCGAGGTGGGGGTAAGACGGATTTGCTTCTCGGAGATTTCGCTGCCGACATACAGCAGTATGGCGAGCATTGGCGTGGGGTCTTGTTTAGACGGACCTATCCCGAGTTGGATGAGATCGTAGATCGCAGCAGGGCTATTTATTTTGAGATGTTCCCCGAGGCGGAGTATAAGGTCGGTTCCCATACATGGCACTTTCCCGGTGGGGCTACGCTCAAGCTGCGGCACATAGAGACAGAATTGGACGCAGACCATTATCAAGGCCACCAGTACACTTGGATCGGGTGGGACGAAATGGGCTCATGGCCCGATCTTAAAGCCTATCATAGACTTAAGGCTTGTCTCCGCTCTGCCCATGCGGTGCCTGTCAAGCGTATTCGGGTTACAGGCAACCCCGGCGGCCCCGGCCATAACGAGGTCAAGCGGTATTTTGTCGATGCAGGCGAGGAAGGGCATCTTGTAACAGGGCCAGATAAGATGACGCGGATGTATATCCGCAGTCTTGTTACAGACAACAAGGTATTGTTACAAAGTGATCCAGGGTATATTGATCGCTTGAAGGCAGTAGGCGATGAGCAGTTGGTGCAGGCGTGGTTGGAGGGTGATTGGGATGCAATGGTCGGTGCTTTTTTCTCAAATTGGCATGGTAACAAGGTCCAGGTGCCTTCTTTCAACATCCCAGACCATTGGCCTCTCTTTGGGGCTTTAGATTATGGCGAATCGGCTCCGTCCAGCTTCGGCTTGTATACTGTAGACCATGATGATAACGTCTATCGTGTTACGGAGTATTATCAAGGCAATGCCTCGGCTTCGCAACATGCCGAGGGCATCACCAAGATCATTGAGGGATGTCCGTTTACTGGAGGTCGTAGCCCCCAGGCTATTTATGCCGATCCGAGCATTTTCGTCAAGCGCAGGCTTACCGAAGCGATGAACCGAAGCCCTGCTGATGTGTTCGGAGAGAATGGTTTATGGTTGACAAGAGCCAACAATGATCGTATAAATGGATGGAGGGTTTGTAACGATGCGCTGATCAATGAGCGTTTTTATTGCTTTGCGGGATGGAACGATGCTCTATGCCGCACAGTGCCTACGCTTCCAAGATCGGCCCGAAACCCCGAAGACCTCGACACTCATGCCGAGGATCATGCAGCCGATGAATGGCGTTACGCTATGATGCACTGTTACAAGCCTCATGCCGCACCGCCTGTAACACCTTACGAGGGAACGGCTCAACAGGCGTTGGATTCCCTCGGAAGCAGTGGAAGCAAAAAAGGACGATACGACACCGCATGAACAAAACGACTTACGGGAAATTATTCCCTGTAGGCATAATGAGGACGGATAAAATGGCCGGATTCAACGGAACCCCCAAGCCTTCTCGCAGTAAGCCGAGTGGTGCCAAACGTGTAAAGCCCGTTGGCCCGAAAGCGGATTTGATGAAAAAAGGCAAAGGAACCAAGTAATGCCAAAGGTTGGTGGCAAGCACTTCGCATACACTCCTGCTGGACAGGCTGCTGCCAAAAGAGAAGCGGCTAAGATGGGTAAATCCGTCAAAAGCGGATCTAAGCGAAAGAAAAGCGGGGCTTCGGGGTTTAACGGAACCCCCAAGCCTGCATCGAGGTAGTGGATGAAAAAGCAAGAGATTGATTTCTGGCGCGGGGCTATCGAAAACACCAAGGTGTGGATGCGCCCCCGTCATAAGTTGTGGAAGCGGCTCCTCAAAGCCTATGAGATGGATTTTGAGGTGGCAGGCTTACCAGAGGACAAGACTGTCCGAATCTCACGCTTTTACCCCCTCACTCGGCAGATCATAGCCAGTATAAGCTATAACTACCCCCATGTATTCTTCCATGTCGAAGAGCCGGACAGGGAGTTTGCTTCGGACATATTGGAGCGAGTAGCCAATGCTGCATTAGAGCAGATGGATACCAAGGCTGAAGTGCAACAGGTTATTTTCGATGCACTTTACTGCGATGTGGGATGGCTCAAGTATGGATACAATCCCCCAGGCGATAACGATATTGTTGCGCCTTATACGATCAACGATGCCCTTTCTGATGATTTTCCTTATGTGCATCGGGTCAATCCGTTCAATGTCTTTATAGACCCACTTACGCCTCCCCATCGACTTTCTCACGCTCGTTACATCATCGAAAAGATGATGGTGCCGCTTGAATATGTGCGCGATGATCCCCGCTTTGAAAACAGAAGGCAGATACAGGCGGTAGACGAAGAAAATAATACCGATACTCTACTGTATGATGTGGAAAGTGGAGGGGTAAGCGAAGAAGCTGAAGCTGTAAGCGAGGCTAAGTCGCAAGGCAAGATGACGGTCCTCTACGAGATCCATGACCGGATGCACCAAAAGCGCATTACTTTTGCCGAAACAGTACGCGAGCCCATCGAAGAGATAGACCATCCGATGTTGGCTATGAAGCCCGTCATGCTGCCCGATCCATATACGGGGGAAATGATGATGACGGGTGAGTTTGAAAAAGAAGGGGGCTATCTCACTACAGGTGGATTCCCTTACCATGCACTTAAGTTCGACCAGACGCAGGAATCGTTTTACGGCAAGCCCCCAATGGCGTATGCCGAAGACACTCAAAAGCTCATCGTGGAAAGCGTATCGCGCAGGGCCGACCTCCTTAAACGCTTCTCCCGCACTGTCTTAGGGTCGCGCAGGGAGCGTGATGCTAATGCCGACATCGGAGAGACATTGGAGCAGGGTAGGGATGGAGACATCATATGGGTCGAAGATCCACAAGCCTCTTTTAAAGCTCTTGACTTCGGCAACCCGCCCCCCGACCAGCTTGGATTAGAAAACGATGCTCGCTCCTATGAAGAGCAAGCATTGAACGTATCTCAGATGTCAATGGGGGGTGGACCCAAGCGCACTGCTACCGAGGCTTCGTTGATAGCCAGCTTTGGTCAGTTGAACCGAGAGTGGATGCAGATGAAGGTAGCCGATGCGTATAGGGCTACGGTTCATAATACACTTCGCATGATGGCAGATGCCCGTTATACCCCAGAGAATTTTTTAATTAACGTAGCGCAAGACGAGTCCGATCCGGTGTATGAGGCCGTAAGCGTAGATATGCTGCGTGTCCGGTTTAAGGTTGATGTGGTCGCTGGAAGCACTTCGCCTATCACGGAGCAGTTGGAGCGCGAAGATGCGCTGGCCCTTTTCAACTACACCATACAGTTACCCGAGATCAATCGAATGGAAGCGATCAAGGGATTGTTGAAGGCGTTTAAGGTGAGTGACCCCGACAAGTATCTGGGACGCACTGATGCCGATGCAACAAAACTGGCTAGCATGGAAAACGTGGCCTATCTGTTACGAGGCTCCAATCCTAATGTAACACCGGACGAAGACCATCAAGTCCATATGAAGATTCATTCTCAGATACAAACATTGCCAGAGATGCAGCAACTCTTGCCCCAACAGCAACAGCAAGTGTTACAGCTAGCTCAGCAGCACACACAGCAGCATCAACAGGCATTGGCCCAGAAAGCGCAAGGTGGGGCGCAGCGAGGGGGAGGTGGTGGCAAGCCTGCGGGAGATGTGCGGGAGCGCGATGGACAGGAAGGCAATATTATCTCTATGGTTAGGTCTAACGCACAAGAGATGTCACAGCAACTGCAACGAGCCCCAGGACAAAACTAAATGCTTTTCCATGACTTTGAGTGTAACAAGTGTGGCAATATAGACGAAGACGTTCCCTTTGAGAACCATCATTCGATTGAAAGGGAAGTGGATTGCTCTAGGTGCGGAAGCGCGGCTTCTATGCTATTTTCAAGAAGGAATTTTCTCCACCAAAACCATTCTGGCATGTATGGCAAGTGGCACGATGGCTTTGGTTGCGTAGTAGAGAGTTATAGTCATAAGCAGTCGTTATTAAAAAAATACAATGTCATTGAATCTGCCGATCCTGTTGGGGGATCTCGGAACCATATAGGGTCGGATGTTACTTCACCAAACCAAACCAAGGCAGAGGGGCCGCAATGGTCTTTCGGGGGATCTCCGAAAGAAGCCATCGAAGCCGCTCAACGCCATATGGAGGAATAACCCATGTCCGAAGCTATACTGGATTTGGACTCCATTTCACCGGACGAGAACACTTCAGTGGAATCCTCGGGAGAGACTACGGATAATTCTGCCGTAGAGCTTTTCCCCGAAGACAGCCCATCTGAATCCTCTACGGTAGACAGTGGACACTCTGAGTCGAGAAATGCCGAGGCTTTCAACCCGGACACAGTAGATTGGAATCGAGTTGATCCCGCTACGGTGCCGGATCAGTACCAGCCTGTCCTAAAGGCAGTAAAAAGCCAGCAGGCCGATTATACGCGCAAAATGCAAGACTTAGCAGACCAAAGGCGAAATCAAGAGTCTAAGGAATCTGAGTTACGCAGGATGCAAGGTGAGTGGGCAGATCGTGTGCAATCTGTTGCCGCACCACAGCAACAGGCGTTAGATCCTGTTACGCAGTTGCGAGCGCAGTCTACGGAAGAAGAAAATAAAGCAATGGACTTTATGGACTTTTACGTAGAGCAGCGTACGCATCAGAAATTCGCTGAACTGGAAGATCGTTATAACAACTTGTTACAGCGAGTCCAAAAAAGCGAAGCAACATTGCCTACGATAAATTCCCACATTAGAGAGCAAGCCGTGTCTCGCACTAACTCGGCAGTAGCAGAGGCAGTGCAAGAGTATGGTGATGATGTGAGAAACCCGAAATGGACACCGGAGATGCTTCGCCTTATGGCGAATGACAGCAGAGGAACGCCTCATCTCAATCCAAATACGGGTAAGCCCTACACCGTAAAAGAAGCCTATGAAAAAGTGGCGGGTGTTACGGCCAATAGTGCGAGTGCCTTGCGAAGTGCCAACAGGCAAGCTCGTAGAGGTGCAAAAAATGCAGTGCGGGCCAGCGCATCAGTCAATGCTTCTGAGGACGGGTCGGCATTAACCGACAACGAGGTCTTGTCTAAGCTGCAAGGTCTTGGATTTGAATAACATGTAACAAGGAGAATTAACCGTGGCTAGCACAAGCACTACTGAAACCTGGGATGCTGCGTGGACGCTGACAATGCGAGCGAAGCGCAAGAGATTGACAGACAATTTCTTTGATTCGTATCCGACATTGGAGGCTTTTCGCTCTAGTGGTTCCCTGGAAATGGAAAATGGCGGGAAAGAGATCCAAGAGGATATTCTCTATTCCGGTAACTCTGCTGAATATTTCAGCGGCTATGATGTGTTGAATACGGATGCTGTTGATGGTATCACCGCAGCTTTCTATCCGTTCCGTTATGCCAGTTGTCCCATCACTATCAATCACATTGAAGAGATGGAGAACCGGAAAACGGATGCGGCGATGAAGTTGCTCGAAGCCAAAACGCAGCAGTCGATGCTCACCCTGCGCGATCAGATCAACAGTTCGCTCTATTCCGCGCAGACGGGCAAGGCTCCGTTGGGATTTCAAGACATTATTGCCGATGCCCCCTCTTCTTCGCCCACCACCTTGGGTGGAGTCACTGTCAGCGGCAATAGCTGGTGGCAGAACAAGACGGAAAACGCCACCTCCGATACGTCTTTCAAGACTATCACCGGGACGAATTTCTACGAGGGCATGATACGCATGAGTACGTTGTGGAACGAGGTTTCGGAAGGCAATGAACAGCCGACCCATATCTTTACTACCAACGGTATCTATGCTGATTATGAGGAGATTTTTGAAGGCACTGGCTACCAGCGTCTTAGCTCCAAAGACACTCCTGGCGTAGATGGACGATTGCCATCTTATCGTGGCATTCCCGTTCAGTATGACCGTGATTGCGGCTCTAACCGCATTTATTTCCTCAACACTAACTACCTCAAGTTGAAGATGCAGAATGGGATGAACTTTGCTAAGACCCCGTTCCGCGAGCCTGCGAATCAGATGGCGAAAGTTGCTTTCATCATCGTTGGTCTTCAGCTAACGACTAACAATCGCCGTAGGCAGGGTGTTGTTATTAACGTCAATGACTAAAATCCGAGCCGCAAGCCAATGCAGCTTTTAAGCTCGCCCATGAGCGAAGGAGAAAACAATGTCAACATTTCGCAATTCCAACTTTGGCACCAATCGCATTGGTGGCGAAGGTCTTGGCAGTAACAAAGGCCAGGGTATCTATGAAGAGTCCTCTACGCCGAGGTATGATATTGGCGAGAAGCTCGAACTGGCGGATGGTCGGTGCTTCCGTTACTGCTATACTGCTGGCTCTATCAGTCGCGGGCTACTGGTATCGCAGGATGTGTCGGCAACAGCCATAATCGAAAGCGATGGCAAACTTACCGCAGCTTCAGCGGGTGCCACTTCGGTCACCTATACCGATTCCGGCACAGTTGGCAGCGCATCGCTGAATCAGTATGCTGGTGGCTATCTTCACATCACCGATGATGCCGGAGAGGGCTATCAGTATCGAATCAAGAGCAATACTGCCGCTTCCAGTAACGCCATTACTTTTACGCTTTACGATGGATTGGAAGTCGCTGTAACAACGGCAACCGATGTCGCTGTTACAGGGAACTTGTGGTATAACGTCACAGGTGCTACCGCAGGGACCGATTATATTATCGCGGGTGTAACGCCGATCAATTTTACGGCCAACTACTATGGTTGGGTCCAGACTGCCGGGATCGCTACGATCCTTTCTGACGGAGCCGTTGCCATTGGTGCTAACCTAACTTTGAGCGATGGTGTAACTGGAGCAGTGCAGACTAAGGATGCGGAAACTGAGCCCTTGGTGGGTTTGGCTACTTTTGCGTCTGACGATACGGGTCATGTGGGTGTTATCCTACAGGGTCTGGTAGCGTAGCATAGCCGGGGGAGGGGTCAATGGCCCTTCCCCCATTTATTATTTGAAAGGCAAGATTGTGAATAAAAAAAATACTCCCAATATGGATTTGAGCGAGGCAATGGAAGCCGAAGCTGCACTTGCTCCAGCGGTAGCCACTCCCCAGGAAGCTACTCCTCCAAGTGTTACAGCCGACCAGATAGCTGAAGTTATTGCTGCGGCGAGCGATGATGTAAAAGAGAAGATTCGTATTCGCCTCGACCTTAACAAGACTCATGCCAGGGCTCGCAAAAATAAGGTCAACAACCAGCAGGTTCGTAACACTGTAAAGGCTTTTGGCGAGGTGACTCATGCGCCAGATTTTGTTGCCGATCCTCCGAATCGTATCAAGGAGCGCGGGCAGGATGCGGTTGATATTTGGAAAAATCGCTGGCTCGAAGGCAATGGTAACAATTTGAGCGAGTATGACTTAGACCAGATTGCTGCCGAAGCTACTATGTAAGATGGCTGATCCTATACACGGAGATCTGACGGTATATGGAAACATATTTGCGGCAGGATACCGTGGCGATGGAACGCAGCTACGGTCATTGGCAGCACCTCGGATGACTTCTACAGAGCGCGATGCGCTGAGTGATGTAGCTAACGGTTTTATCCTTTACAATACAACCACCAATAAGCTCCAAGTTCGAGCCGATGGTAGTTGGGCGGATCTACATTGACAAATTTACAAGTGATGCAAATCGCGCTTCGCCGCGTTGGGCTGGCAACTACTTCGACCACGTTTAAGGATGGAGCAAGGGATTATTTAAATATCGTTAGCAAGGATATTGCCGCTAGAGCCAAGTGGTTTTGGCTCTTTAAAGAAGGCAATTTTACGTGCGTTCAAGATCAACGCAGCTATAGCCTTGCCTCGGACGTAGCGGAGCCTCTTTCTTTTCGCAACCACACCGAAAACCATATCATGCTGGTGTGGAGCAGCCAAAACCTCGATGCCAATGATCCCGATCATTCTGTTACGGGCGATTCTCGTTTTATAAGCATCAACGGAATAGACAGCAGCACAGGCTATGTTACCGTGTCACTCTATCCGTTGCCCGACAATAGCACCGATGTTGTAAAATATCGCTATTATGCTTTTATACCCGACTTTGACTCGGATGATGATGGCAACTCGCTGGACACATATGTTCACCCTATTGTTCAGCCTGCGATAGTCTTTGGCATAAGTGCGCTTTATAAAGAAGAAAAGGGCGATGACCAAGGAGCGATGGTGGACAAAGCTGAGATGGAGCGCATCATACAGCGAGGATTGACGCAAAACAGGCAAATAGATGGAAATCGCTCTTTTCGTATGCGTAGGCGCGATGACCTTGCTCCGGGCAGGTTTAGCTTCCAGCCCGTTGAAGGAAGCCTTTCCTAAATGCCTATAAACGCAAACTCTGTTCAGTATGGACCCTGGCAAGGTGGTGTGCGTTATGACCTTCCCACGGAGGACTTAGGGGCAAATGCTTTGTTTTCGATGTCTAATTGTCGAGTAGGGCAAGCTGGACAGGTAGAAAAAAGAAAAGGGTTTGCCAAGTTCAATAGCTCGGCATTAAATAGCGATGCTACGATTACGGCAGTGGGCCAAGTTACACTGGCAGGAACGGAAAAGACTTTTGCCATCGCAGGAAATAAGTTCTACGATGTTACGGGTGGTACGGGAACAGACAGGACGGGATCTGTAACAATAACAGCAGGAAATGATAACGTCTTCCAGTGGGTGCTGGCGGGATCAACTTTGGTTTTAACCAATGGCGTAGATACCGACTCTGTAACATGGGCTGGTGGCACGAACAACCTCGCAGCCCTTGACGATGACTCTCGATTTACGAAGGGCAAGCACATATCCTATTGGGACAACAGGCTATGGATTGGCAATGTTGATGGGGCAACCTATCAGCTATGGAGATCCAATACGGGAGACATAACTGTATGGGGCTCTACGGATTACTACAATTTTGATTACGATATTACAGGCATTGCTCCTATTGGCAATGCCCTTGGCGTACATACGGACCAGGGAATACACACACTGACTCCTACGGGAAACGCAACGGTTCCTTATCAAGTTTCTCGCCGCGCACCCGTTGGGACTGTTTCTGGAAGAGCGATTGTAACACTTCCATCGGGCTTACAGTTGTTTCCTCGCCTTGATGGGTTCTATGCGTGGGACGGTAGCGATCAAGTAACAAAAATCAGCAAGGCGTTAGATGGTTCGAGGTTTTGGGACAACCTCAATACAGCTAAGTTAAGCCTTTCTCATGGGATATATTATCCGACAATGAATGAGGTTTGGTGGTTCATTCCCTACGGCTCTTCGCAGGCTACGAATAATTACGCTATCGTTTATAATACGCTTCTTAATTGCTGGTCGGGTCCATATACAAACATGGCTCGGGATTGCTCGGCTTTAGTCGATGATGTTCCTCATGCGGGTGGATTCAATGGCATTGTCTACATCCACGACAAGAACAACAACGATGACTCTTCTGCTATAGCATCTTCATTTGAAACAGGATCTCCTGCCCCAATGGGGGCCGATGTGCGATTGCGATGGCTTTATGCGCGTCATTTTTTTGATACGCAAAATAGTGCCTATGACGTACAGGTGTTACAACAGTCTCCTAAGATAACGGGAACAACCGAGTCTATTGTTATGGGGGAGGCTTCTGCTGGTCTTGGTAGTTTTGTGATCGGAACAACTAAGCTCGGTGGAGAAAGTCAAGCTCTGTATGCTGATACAGATTTGATGGGATACGATAATACAAGTCAACTCAAATACACAAACAATGCCAGTGACGAACCATACACCTTTCGGAGAGTAATGTTACAGTACAAGCCGATAGGTCGAATGAGGCGGCGCAAGGTCGTAGGCGTGGAGTAAAATATAATGGCTAGTGGGTCTTTCGATTATTCATCCGATCCAAGGTTTCAAAAAGTTCGCCGCTCGGCACAGTTTGGGCTATACGACCAAGATGCACTCTCCCAAGCATTGCAAAATCCCGATTTGATGGGGATAGAGGGCTATGATCCAATGGCAGCCCTTCAGTCTGTCGGAGATGTGGGTCGATTTGGTGATACTGGTCAGTTTTTTGATGAATACACTGCGGGACTAAGCAGTGCGATTGCTGCTGATCCGAGTGCGCGAGATCCCGGCTTTCAAGGAATGTCGTTTAGCGAGTTCCAGCGATTGTTCCCCGACAGGGCTAGGTCATATGCGCGTTCCGATGCGTATAACACCGCTTTAAACACTCCGAGTCCTGCCAATCCTGCCGCAGTGTCTTCGCCGGGATCTACGGCAAGCACAACTTCTACATGGGGGGCAGAGGATAGAGCAAGGGCCGAAGAGGATACAAGAAGGCGAGAGAGGGATGAATTAGAGCGGCGGAGGCGAGAAGAAGAAGAGCGGAACAGGCAAGACGAAGAGCGGCGTAGGCAGGAGGAAGATGACAGGCGCAGGAGAGAGGAAGAAGACAGACGGAGAAGGGAGGACGAAGAGCGGCGGAGGCAGCAAGACGAAGAGCGCATAAGAGAAGAGGAAAGGATAAGGCTGGCAGAAGCCTCCAGAGGCACAGCCAGTGGCCCCGAAGCACAGCCCGAAGTTGAAGTAACGGCTGCCCGTCCTGCCGTTGTCCACCAAGCAGAGGGGCCAAGCATAGAGGCTTCTACGGCAACGGGTGGATATACCGACCAAGAGTTGCGTCAACAGCAGATGGACGCACAGAGAGAGGCTGTTGCATCGGCTGAAGAGGCAGCGGCAGAATCAGTTCGGGGTTTGCCTGCGCTACAAATAGCTGATCCGAATTTAAATATAGAGCTTGCAAAAGCCGAAGCACCTTCTGGCGGCCCAGATATTTCCGCATCTCCTTATATTTCGGACATATCCGATCCCGGCTTTAAAGATCCGACTATATCTGCATCTCCCTATGTAGCCGATATAAAAGATCCTGGCTTTAAAGATCCAAGTATGTTGGCTTCGGGAGACATTGAGTTTGATCCAGAATATTTTCAATATGAAAGTGATCTTGGAAATGTCTATTTAGATGCGTTGCGGCAAAGTCTTACTGGCGAAGGGGGTGTAGACCCGCAGGCAGCAGCGCAGATGGCAGACCTTGAGGCGAGACAGGCTAGGGACGAAGCACAGACCGTAGAAGAC
>Ga0208433_1000270_pt1 | contig 25437 bp, 24 predicted proteins | sample 3_EtaG_FD_184075 | JGI IMG/M metagenome (GOLD analysis project Ga0208433, IMG submission 184075) | Marine viral communities from the Subarctic Pacific Ocean - 3_ETSP_OMZ_AT15126 metaG (SPAdes) (version 2) | ecosystem: Environmental > Aquatic > Marine > Oceanic | place: Pacific Ocean | collected...
TACCTTGGGCAGGTAAGTCTTTGGGGGGTGGGGGGGTATTACAGACTTGTCAGACTAGTCAGACTAGTAATTACTTTTGTTTAACAGACTTAGTCTTTACTAACAGACATAACAGACATAACAGACATGTCTGTAAGGGGCGGAGATGGCGATACATTCTCTGCGGGTTTTAAAAACTAAAAAAAGAAGAACTTGTACTTCTTGTGGTGAGAGCATCAGAGCTGGTGTTTCTTACTTTGCTCGTAACAGTTCTTTATCTGACGAGCGCGGTAACCCTGTGTATGGGTTCTTCTCTACTCACTTGGATTGTGAATGGTTAGTGGGTGAGCTCAGTGTTGGTCTTGGTAGGACTGAGGCTGGGATGAGCTTCCCTGGTTGGTTACCGTCCAGGCTGTCTGGGATGAAGGAGGTTGAGTTAGAGGGGTTAGATGGTTGGGGGAAGTTGAGTGAAGAGTCTCGGAAGCGTTTTACGGCTTTAAGGAGGCGTAGGAAGGTTCATGTAGAGCCGAGGCTTGAGTATCGGTACTACGACCCGTACACGAAGGAGAGGACTGGGTTTACGTCAACCCTTACGGGTATGCGTGAAGTGGTAGGGAACGTGTGATACGGTTTGGTTGAACTTCCTAGGAGATAGAGATGGCTGATGAACTGGTCGATCCGGATATGGCGCAAGCGCTAATGGAGGCTGTTAGGCGTTCGGGGCCTGGCATGGGTGCCATGCGCCAGCAGGACGCCTTGGCCGAAGCATACGAGGGCGTAGGGCGCACCCCGCTGCCCCCCGAGTACGGAGACCCGGAGCACTTGCGCTTTCTTGGTGGGTACGGCGTTCCCTTTGAAAACGTGCGATCAGCCCTAAACCGTAATCCGCAAGGGTTTACCGAAAGGCCCTCTGCGCCTTTTGGCTATCAGGACACAGGTTCAGACATCCGGGGCACGGTTGCCGAGCAAATCATGAGTATGATGCCTCCACAGGAGCCTCTTCCGGGTCGCACCGCAGGCCCGCCGCCTTCGCACCCATACAACACGGAGTTCTCCGACTTGGTGGGGATGCCCCCGGCGCGGGGTTATGTATCTAGCCCTCCTCCGAGAGCCAGTGCTCTTCCTAGCTACCGAACGGAGCACCTGCCCCCACCTGAATTATACTCACATTGGGACGAACGCCCTGACCCAAGGCTCGAGCGGATCTCCTCGAGGGGCGGGGCGTATGACTGGCAGCCTTCTGGAAATGTTAGTGCGCCTAGTGCCGCACCCGACCCAGAGAGAGCCGCTCGAGTAGAGCAACTGATGCGTGAACTTGAAGAACAACGAGCACTAGAGGCTAGGCTTCGAGCTCTCGGGAGATAGAGATGCCCTTGTACGACGACTTAGAGACCAGGCCGGTTAGGCTTGAGCCGTCGTACCAAGAAGTGGATATGCCAACCCTTCTCAGAGATGCTGCCTTGGCTGGCGGTCTCGGCGGGGCTGTAGGTTTGGGGGCTGGCAGAGCGATGATTCCTTACGAGGGACTGCCTCCCTTAAGGCCGACACCTTCAGGGCCGACCGCTCCTCCGCCGGGGTGGGCAGACCCAGAAGTCATGAGTCGGGATCTCCGGGCCAAGATCTTTCCGCCGCCAGACGCTCCTGGCCTGCTGATAACCAACGACCCAGAAGTTCTTAGGAATAGGTTTACAAACGAAGCTTTTGCTCCTGGCGCTAACGAGGTCCCGCGACCGGGGCGCCTAGCCAGACTGGGCGCTGGCGCAGGTCGCTTTGCAAAGGCAGTACTCAACCCAGTCAATATTGCGACGGACCTACTGTTGGGTTCCGCAGTAGGGGCAGGCTCTGCTGGCGCCGGCTATGCGTCCGCAGCTCCAGAGTCAGCAGGACTCTTTACTCCTCCAGGAGAAGGCTACGAAGGTCTTGTCCGAGCTGAAGACATCGAGAGAGTCATCGCTCAGAAAGAACTCGAGAAGGAAGTCGAAAGGCAAAGGCTGCTAGAGCAGTATCGAGCGTCAGGCTACGACTTAGACCCAAATACCAGACTGAGCGAGCTTAGATAGATGCCCCTCTATAACGATCTAGAGGTGCGCCCCAGATACGGAAGCGCTCTGCCTTCCTATGCTCCTGAGGGAACCTGGAGCCTGGAGCCTGGGGATGAGATAGACATGCGAGCCCTTGCCATAGAGGCTGCAAAGGCAGGGGCCCTAGGAGGGCCTGTAGCCGCTAGCGCAGGTGCTGCTCGCAGGGCCTCGCCAGACATAGCAGCAATTAAGGCTGCCTCTGCTGCAACTGCCGACGAATTATTTCGTCAGTCGGCGTTGGATATGGCTCGCGGGCAAGGACCGGCGTCTAGGGAACTGCTCACGCAGATGAGCCCAGACGACTTTCTCGCCCTAGCAAGAGACTTTGGCGACTATCGCGGATCTTCCGCGACAGGACCTAATCGGGAAAAGCTCGCCAACGTAATGAATGTCATTGAATCAGGGACCCCACTTAGCTCTGTTCCGTTTCTTGATATAACAGATCCGAGGTCTAAGTTTTATCCAGAAGGTCGCGTTATCGGGCATGAAGGTAGGCATCGAGCTACTGCCCTTCGGAATCTTGGATACGAGACAATGCCCGTAAGGCTTATGGCGCACGATGTTCGGTGGGGTCGACAGTCGGAACTGAACCGGCCAACCGATGACGATATTCCGTGGGCAAAAAAGCGTAAAACATTTGATTACGTTGAGAATCTGCCCACCGAACTAGGCAGTGAAAGCCCTATCAATGACGAGCCTGCCAGAACAAGGCCAGCTCCGTATCACACAGAAGGCCCTCTTAGGGGCAAGGCTCTGATAGCAGAGGCCGCTAGGCGCTCGCTAGGTAGGCGTGTCGCGGGCGGGCTTGGTCGACTTGGGCGGTCTGTCCTCAGCCCCGTCAATATCGCGGGTGATCTGGCGATTGGTAGCGCTGTTGGCGCAGGCTCAGCTCTGGCTGGCTACACCTCTGCCGCTCCAGAGTCAGCTGGCCTATTTACCCCGCCTGGACCGGGATACGAAGGACTGGTAACCGCAGAGGACATCGAGGCTGCAGCGGAAGCAAAAGAACTTCGTAATGAAGCCGAAAGACAACGCCTCCTTGAGCAATACCGTGCGTCTGGATACGATCTTGATCCAAATACTAGACTTAGAGACTTGAGGTAGATATGCCAGGCTTCTTCGACGAAAACTTCGGAAGAAAGGTCGCCGGTCTCGTAGGAGGCTGGGATAGCGGCGGCGGTTACGTTACTCCAGGAGGCAGCAGTGGAGAGTATGCTAGCCGCACAGGCAGGCAAAACGATCCAAGCTTCGGCGCACTCGACTCTATAGCGGCGATGTGGAGAGGTCCCGACGCGGCCAGGATTGCCGCCAATGCGCCCGTAAGACCTGGATCGCTTGTGACTGAAGAGGACATCCTTCGGGCAGACGCAACGCCCGCAGGTCGCCCATACGTAGAGCCCAGGTCAGAAAATCTCTTTAGCACTGTGCAGCCTAAGTTGGTCCATCAACCGCTTCGCAAAGACATTAGCGCAGAGGGGTTGCCGAGCAGCACCCAGCTTGCAATGGGAATAAAGAACCAGAGAGACGCCGACCTGGTTGCTTCGGCGTTTAGGCATGTCCCTGTTGAGCAGATCCCAGAAGACTACGTGTTTGATCGTTCGTTCCAACAAGCGTCAACCCCCAGAGAACTGCGCTCTCGGCTTCGTGGAATGACGGAGGCCGAGTTGGTGGAGAGCCTATTTGGGGATCGCACAGCGGTAGATCGAAACACCGCCTTTGGGGCAAGCGGAACCGGGTGGGGAGGCACCGCAAGACAAAGGGGCACAGGCTTTAACGACTTGGCGCAAATGAATCCATCATGGTCAATAGCCGTGCAGCACCTTGAAGACCGACTCAGTGGTGGAGGAGCGACTAGGGAGGGTGAGCGAATCCTGCCGCCGAGGCGAGGCGGGGTTCACCCCTCAGCTCTAGCAGCACTCGCGCCCACCGAAGGTGGGTCGAGCATCGCGTCTCCCGAAATGATGTGGAGACTCAGGCGCTAAAAAACTTCTTAGTCTGACGTGTGGCCCCTGGCTAGGGCCCCGAAGACACAGGAAGGAGGGGAGTGTCTCCGGAGCCCCTTAAGCCGGCTACCTGTCTTTGGTACCGCGACAGGCCCCATGGGCGGAGGGTCGAAGGTAACACCTGACTATGAAGAGGTCCACCTATCGAATGTATGAACTGGCCGGAAGACTGTTTGCTGTAAAGCGGTCTATCGCCGTCTTTAGATTTTTGTTTGATAGACCAAGAGCCTCCTTGAATGGAGCCCTTGTAGTGTCTTTGCGGTTCTTATCGGAGAGAGCCTCAAACCCCCTAAGGGAGTCACTCATCTGCAGGTAGGTGCTTTCTCGAGTGCGGCGCTCCTGCCTCTTTATGGCAGCATGAACGGCGCTATTATCGTCTTCTTCCATTGTCACTATTCCTTACTCCCGGTCTTGGCTTTCCTATTCCTCACCATTGATATACCTTAGTTTGACTATTGTCTTAGAGTTGCTGTAGCAACCACATTGGAGGATTTAATGAGTTTCGACCCAAGTGCGGTTACGGTCAAGGAGGCCGTGAAGCAGTTGTCAGGTTTGTCTGACAGCGAATTATCTGAAGTTTACGATGCTGAGTTGGACGGTAAGGGGCGAAAGTCTCTTCTTGACGAAATCACCGCTAAGCGCGATGCGCTTCGGGAAGATGCTGCGCCGGCTGCGGTCGCTGCGCCAAAGAGGGTGCTTATTCGTCGCCCAGCTCGCCCAGGCGCTGCTGCAGCCACATACGTCAAGATCGTTAAGTAGGGGGTGGTCATGACTGAGATGTCTATGGCAGCGAACAAGAAGGCAATGATCGACCAGCGGAAGATCACTCTCGAACAACTCGATAAGTGCTATGCAAACGGCGAGGTTCAGACCCGCTTTAAGCGCTATGTGGAGCGCGGGCGCTCTTATGAAGAAGGCCCGATGGGAGAGGGAGAGGCTCTCGAGGAAGCGCTGATGGACGTATTCGTCGGTGCGAAGAATCGCGGCTTTCGCTTCTACCAGAAGTACTCCACCGAGGAACACGTCAAGCGCTTCAAGCGAGTGGTGTCGAACACGCACAATGCGCTGAAGTTGACGGAGTTTGTTCCTGACATGGTTGGGCTTCGTGCGCGCCTTCGTAAGACAAGCGAAATGGGCATGCTTGCGAACCTCCTGGCTGCTGAGCAGTCTGGTCGCAACGACGCTAACGAGCCTAGGGATGACGCTATCCGAGCAATCGTGGCGCGTATCTCCGCAGTTCAGAAGAATGAGGCTACTGTTGCTGAGCACAGTGGCGCTTCCGAAGAGGAGCTCGCAGCTGCGAAGAGCAAGGCGTAGTGCCTCGCAAGGCGATGAGCCTGAAGCGTTCGAGGGCAATCTCAGAGCGCTTAACAGAAACCTCAGGGTACGCGGACTTTCCGGCGTTCTCTGAAGAGTTTTTGAAGGTATTGAATCGCCCCGAGACAAGCAATAAGGGGAGGGTTGGCGATACCGTCACCCTAAAGCTGAACAAGATCCAGGAAGACTTCTATCGCCGGATTGTGAAGGCGCGTGAAGAGGGCCGACCTGGGCGCTTCATCGTTCTTAAGGCTAGGCGGATGGGCCTGTCTACCGTCACCCAGGCGTTCATGTTTCATCAGTGTCTGACAAAGATGAATAGGCGAGCGTTTGTAACAGCGGTAGATAGAATCACTACCAATAACATCTTCATGATGGCTAAGAAGATGTACGACAACCTGCCCAATGGCACGTCTACAGACGATCCTGGAAAGGTTCACAAGGCAGAGTCATCCAAAGAGGCTGCGGACTTACACAACAACAAGCCACTAGACCTTCGCCCAGAGTTGAGGCGAAACAACGATAACGAGCTCTGGATGACTCACCCGCTAGACGAAACAGCGGGGCTTAACTCCAGGTTCGAGGTGTCTGTTGCAGACGCAGTCCACTCGACTCGAGGCTTTGAGATCCACTACTTCCACGGGTCTGAGATCGCCTTTTGGGGAGATCCAGCAACATTCATGCTTGGTCTTATGCAGACCCTGTCTGACGACCCAGAGACACTGGTAGTGCTCGAGTCTACGGCGAACGGAGCCGGCGGATATTTCTATAAAGAGTTCTGGAAGGCTTGGAATAAAGAGGACAGCAAGGGCAACCCTATCGACAGCGAGTGGGAGGCCATTTTCTATCCGTGGCATGCAATGCCGAACTACATCAGGGAGATTCCAGACGGAGTTACCTTCAGTGACTTGATAGGCAGGTTTGACGACGAACTGCTTTCGATGATTCAAGCCTACGACCTGCACCCGGAGCAGGCGTATTGGGCATACCGAACCTGGATGGATAAGTGTCAGGGTAACTGGGACCTGTTTAAGCAGGAGTATCCAGGTAAGCCAGAAGAGGCCTTTGCGTTCTCGGCAAGCCGTGTTTTTGAGGAGCCAGACCTGGCTGCAATCGAGCATGGCTTTGTAAAGAAGCCAAGATTCGTTGGCGATATTGTCGACGTTTCAGGGCAAGAGGACTCTAGCTCAAGGATTGGCCTAGCCTCCTTCATGTCTCCGGAGTTGTCCGGTCACGGGAGCGCAAAGAGCGACTCTCTATGGGTTTGGGAATGGCCCGAAGACGGGGTGAAGTATGTCGTTGCTGTAGACCCTGCGTCGGGAAGGTCTACCGGGGACTGGACTGCTATCCAAGTAGTGCGCGCTGATACGAGGGAGCAGGTTGCGGAGTATCAGGGAAAGACAGAGGCTCTGCAGACTTCGGAAAAGGCTGTGCTTTTGTGTAGGCACTACAATGATGCACTGCTTTCTTGGGAGATTAACGGCGTTGGTCATGCAGTTTCTCTTGGCATCATGCAGACTGAGTACTGGAATCTGTACCAACGAGAGCAGGTTGAGTCAGTAAACTTTGAGGCTAGGTTTGGTTGGGCGACAACAATTGCTACAAAGCCCATCATGGTTCATGTAGGAATAGACATTATTCGCTCAAGGATGCCAGTCATTAGAAGCCAACGCTTGGTCAAGGAAATGCGAATGTTCATGGAACTGACCAAGCGATCTGCTGGATCTGTTGCTTTAGTTTCTGGCGATGAGATGTATAAACGGGTTAAGGTTGGCGCCCCTCCTGGGGAGCATGACGACTTAGTTATGGCCTGGCTGCAGGCACAAACCGTATGTGATCTGGAGGTTGGTTCAAGCAACAGGAAGGACCCGAGGGAGAGAGACCTTCCTCCTCCTAGCTGGACCGCCTGGAGCGAAGACGATGACTACCGGCCAATCAAGAAGAGTGGCCTTGGATCTAAGTGGGTGTGATGGCTAAGTTCGACCCGACCAAGATTTCTATAAAGCAAGAGGCTGCATCGGAGCTTCTCGACAAGGTGCTCGTGGCAGAGTCCACGATTAGAAAAGCGCACTTCGACGACTGGCGAAATCTAATGGATGCCTATCGATTGGGAGTAGAGAAAGAGGATGGTGGTCGCGGAATGGCCTTAGTTTCCTCCTCTATTGAGGGGATTAAGCCGCACATCTTTCACAATGACCCTGCAATCTATGCAAGGCCGCGAAGGCCATCGGACTCTGGAGAGGCAAAGGCAAAGTCTAAGGTTGCGGAATCTGCGCTTGCGTATGAATGGGTAGAGGGTGGCTTTAATGAGGAGTGTCGAAAGGTTCTCGACGACGCTCTGATCCTCTCTGCTGGAATCGGAAGAATCACTTACCAACCAGCTGGCATTTTTGTTCCTGTAGAGGACTATGACCGGGACCTAGACGAGGACGACACTTTTGACGACGACGACGGAATGCAGACAGTGCGCGACCGTCTTGAGGAGATGGGCATTCCGGCAGATAGACCGGCAGCTCATGCCACGCTTCTACGAGTGAGCCCGTTTAACTTTGTATTTCCACCTGGATATGACGAGATTGGCCGGATGCCATGGGTTGCCATTCGGCACCTTATCCACGTAGACGAGGTCAAGAACGACAGTCGTTTCGCAAACACCAAGGACCTTGTTGCTGACAAGGTTAAGTCTCTCGACGAGTTGAATGAGTCAGGCGTTGGAAATGTATGGCGGCGTGAACAAGCCGAGCACATAGAGGTTTACGAGGTCTGGTATCACGCTTGGGCGAACCGAGTTGTTCGCTCGAGCGGTCGTCGAAAGCGTAGGCGCGTAAAGGAGATGCGTGTCTTGTGGGCTTGCCGACAGGGAGATGGCGGCGATGACGTTACTATCTTGAAGCATGCGCTTAGCCCGCTTGACATGGAAGGCTACCCGTTTGTCGACCTTCGCTTCGATAAAGTGAACGATCAGTTTTACGGCATCTCGCTCGCGCAAAAGATTCTTCCTTTATCTGAAAAGGTTCAGCGGCTGATGGACGGCGCTGTTAGTGGGCTTGAGGCCTCTATGGCACTTAAAACTGTCTACAAGGACGGCATCTTCGACAAGAACGCAAAGGCGGCTCTTGCGTCGAATCAGCCACAGATGGTTGCGGCCAAGAGCAAGAATGTTGCAGCTGACGTTAGAAACCTAGTAATGCCTGCGTTCCCTCAAGAGTTTGTTGGGACGATGAACCTTATTCGCTCCTTTATGAACGAGGTGGGAGCGGGCGACGAGGCTCTTCGCGGCGGTCGGAGCTCAGCAAAGTCTGCAACAGAGGTGTCTTATAGAGCTGCGATGCACTCAGGGCGCTCTGAAACAAAGCTTCGCGTATTTGAGAAGTTTGTTCAGACTATTGCGAGAAAGACCCTTCAGGTCATGCAGCAGTTTTATGACGCTGATAGGTGGGTTCAGATCACCGGGCAGGACGAGCCCGTCTCATACTCTAGGAACGACATCAGGGGGGAGTTTGACGTAGGCGTACATGCTGGAAGCATGAAGCCCGTTGGTCCAGAGGCGGAGCGCCAGTCATACATTGGGTTCATGAATGCCTTGGGTATGTCAGCTCAATCCCTTGCTGCAGCGCAGGTTCCGCCGGATGCGATTGCGGCCTTCTACACAAAGGCTCTTGAGCTCTGGGAACAGGACAGCCCCGAAATCAGGGATAGCTTTGCTCAGCTCTTTGGGCAGGCGGCGGGCCAGGCTGGCACAGCGCCCCCTGCACAGGAAGGCGGCGGACCTTTGCCAGAAGAGTCGATTGGTATGGGCGCTGCAGTTAATCCAGTAAGTGGGGAGTCGTTAACGATTCCTGCAGCTGGGCGCGAAGGTTTTGGGGCGCCTCCTGGCGTACCGCAGTTTTAGGAAGGAAAGTTAGATGCCTATTTACACGCTTAGGTGTTGCCGATGTGCCCATGCTTCTGAGCAGGGATTTACGGTTAACGCATTTGTGGCGCAGAAGGAGCGCGGATTCACCTACATCACATGCCCGAGGTGCCGGCGACGAGGCACGATGAGTCATGACTTTGTTGCGGATGTCAAAACGCAGTCAACTCATAGCGGTGAGTATACGTTTGCCGAGAACGCTCCTGAGGATCACTTAGTTGGTCAGACTGTTTCAAAGACGGAGGCTAAGCGGATTCTTAAGAAGCATGGCCTTATCGAGTCGGTAAAAGAGGGTAAGCGCGGTCTCAACGCTGGAACCAAGCGGTATACGCAAGACGAGATTGTGAAGCGATGGACGGAAAACCGCGCACAAGAAACCGATTCTGAAGACAAGCAAGTTGACACAACTACCGTAGAAGTGGATACGATTGTTTCCAAGACTTGGCCTGCACTTAAAAAGCAGGCTAAGGAACTCGGGATTAAGGTCCCGATTACAACTAAAAGGCCCGAACTTGAGCGACTGGTTCGGGAATCACTTACAACTTAGTCGCGTTTTGGAGAACCCGTGAACCCTGAGCTTGACAGCGATAATCCAGCACCGGAAGCAGCATCAGAGCACGTTGATAATTCGGAAGTGGCCGCTTCTGAGACCAACAGCCTTGAGGCGACTCCTGGTGAGGGAACCGATGTCTCGAGTGATGGTGCGAACGGTTCTGGGTCGTTTTGGTCTGGGAACCCCCTAGACCTTGAGCCGGAAAACCTAGCCATTTATCGAGAGATGCAGTCTGGTCTAACCTCAAAAACTCAAGAAATCGCTGATTTGAAGCGTGGACTTGATGAGGATAGGTCGGTACTGCAGGACCAACGAAACCAACTCCAACAGGCCTGGCTCGCTATGCAAGCACAGTCGGGTCAAAAGCCGAATGGGGCTGACAATGCGGGGCAGGAGACTGCTCCTACCGTTGACGAACTGCGTAAGCGGTTCACCGAGAAAGCTGAGAACGGGGATGGTTTTGGTGCCCTGCTTGAGATAATGGATGCGCGTATGAAGGCCTCTGGGTCTGGTCCGCGTGAGCACGAACTCCTCAAGGAGATTGATACGCTTAAGCGACAGGTCTATTCCGTCGCGGAGACTTTTGCTCCGCACCGGGAAGCCTCTCGTTTGAACACAATCTTTGAGGATATGAAGGGCGGGAATTACCGGGAGTTCAAGGATGAGCGCGTCAAAACGGAGATGCGTAAAATCTTGGATGCTAACGACCCAACAATTGTGAGCCTTCTCGGCTCGGGAACAGAGGATGCCTATCGGGCAGCTCTGTCTCTTGCCGGGGAGCGTGCCATCAGGGCGGTCAATGAGGGCCGTCTTATCGATAATGCTAAGCGAAGAGCCGAGTCTGCTCCTCCATCCAGCCAGTCAGGTACGTCTTCTTCTCCTATTGGATCTACTGCGACGATGTCTATGGATGACATCCTCGATCAGGTCCTGGGGCAGAATCCGGATTTGAAGGGTCGGTTTGGTTGAGTTGCGCGAAGCCTTCTAAGAGGTAACTAATGGGAGCTCCATTTTCGACAACACTTAGCGACTACACGAAGGCGTTCAGCCTTACGTGGGGCGCTAGCTGGGAGAAGCTTGTTTGGCTGATCCTAGAGCAGTCCCCCCTGCTGTACTCAATGTACAACAAGGGTTCTATCCACCTTGAGGCCGCGCCTAATGCGCGAGTCCCATTCGCCCACGCTGAGAATCCGAATGTGCAGACCTACCAGGGTTCGCAGGTTCTGAACACGGCTGACAGCGAGTTCGTCAAGATGTTCCTGTGGGACAACTGGGGGCAGATTTCCTGTCAGTCAGTCGTCGCATGCGACAAGGTCGATCTCAACCAGAACGCGAAGCGCCAGATTGGCAAGCTTCTCGATGCCGAGATGCAGCAGTGCGCTATTACTATGCGTAACTACATCGAGGAACAGCTTCACACGGCTAGTACCGTGAACGGCGACATCGATGGTATTCGCGGCATGATTGAGTTTGCGACTCCCGCAGCGCAGGCAGCAACCGCAAACAATACGGTCGGCAACGTCCAGAAGAACGCTAACTACCACTTCAACCAGTTCCAGCAGATCGGCGGCGGTTTCATGACTGCCGGTATTCCGACTTGGACTCAGCTCTACCGCGAGTGCTCGAAGTGGGGTCGTCGTCCTGACACGATGCTGGTCGATCCGGCTGTCTATGACGGCTACGAGGAATGGTGTGGACCGGAGCGTGCTTTGGTTGACGAGGCCATGGGAAGCGCAGGCTTCACCAGTCTCCGATTCAAGGGTGCAACTGTCATCCCTGACTACAACATCACCGAGAACAGTGGTGAGGGCTTTATGCTCAACATGACTGGTGGTGCGCCGAGTGCCTCTGCGGGACACGGTTTTGTGCCTGGACTGCTGGACCCTGTGAAGGGCAAGAGCAAGGGCCAGACTAACCTTGGAAACATGGTTCTCTGGATTAACCCGAACGCTCACTTCTTCATGGATGACTGGCGTTTGGCCCAGGAGCAATGGGCTTGGATCTCCAAGACCAAGTTCCACGGCATTCTTACTGTTAACAATCTCCGCGAGCATGGTGCGTTTAACTTTGCTGGCGGTGCCTACAGCGCCTAGAAAGGGGTACTGAACATGGCTCTTTCTAATCCACTCAAGAAGACAGTAGAGGCTATCGCTCAGGAGAGCTTGGTAGACACTGACGTTGTCGTTCTGATAGTTCAGAGTGACGGCGCTCTGCATGCCTACAAGTTCAACAATGGCGATGCTAACCAAACGCAGGACTATGTTCCGATTGCGGGTGTCGTTGACCACAACTCAGGGGCTATTGCCTCTGGCGATGCGATTTCTGTTGTTGTTCAGGGTCTTTGCAAGGCGAAGGTGTACACGGACGGCCAGATTCTGACTGCGGGGTCTCCGACCGCGTTTCTGATGATTGCTGACGAGGGCACAACTGCTGGCGCAGCTGGCACCTTCTGCTCTGACCACACGGACACGACCTTGGCCGGCACTGCCAATGTCACTGACCTGGATGTTGACGCGCAGCAGGGGAACTTTCTGCGCGCCGTTCGCGGAATCTTTGTTGGGGATACCAACATCGCCGCAAGCACCACGGTTACCACTGGTGACGTGTTCGTTTACAACAACCCGATTGCTCTGTTCTAGAGCTAACTCGCTCGTCAGTTGCTGTAGAGCCGCTGGCGGGCAACACGCCTGAGGGTAGGGGGTTTCGGCCCCCTACCCAAACAGGTCGAGGAGAATTGAATTATGGCTAGATCTACTGCACCCGCAGGCTTCGGTCGTCCTATCTGGGACGCGATCAAAGGCGGCAACCAGGTTCATGGAGTCGGTCTTGTGCCGGTTTCTTTTACCCTTCTTGCCGGTCACTCCACAGACTTTAACCGACCTGTCTTTATTACCCCGCGAACAAATCACGGGCGATTCAAGGTAGAGGCGGCGAGCATTTCCTTCGGCGCCGCTATCGGGGCTGATGCCTCCGACTACTGGACCATCGACCTTCAGGTCGGAAATGACGCCGATGGCTGGCACTCGCTGGGGATCGCGTCTCTGAGCACCACTGACGGTATCACCGACAATACGGGCTACGACCTCGAGGTGGATGGCCCAGAAAGCGCCTCACCCAGGAACGTCTTCCTGGAGGCTGGCGACCTCCTTCGGGTTCTGTTCACTGATGTCGGGTCAAGCTCGCCAGCAGACCTGAGCAGCAACACCATGAACGTCGTGGTGTTCCTGCGACACGCACCTCCGGGTCGATAGATTCGGGTAGTCTCTTGAGGGGGTGGGTGAACTGACCTAGCCCACCTCCTCTTGAGCTCTCTAGGAGACCCGAATGGACTTTGCGACACTCAAGCAGCGCCTGGGTCGTCGGCGCGGATTCGACGGGAATGACGACCGTCTAGGCGACTTCATCAACGACGCCTACATGGCGATCTGTGGACGGCGGAACACCTGGGCATGGCTCAGGCGAACCCACCAGTTCGGGACACACACACCTGAGGCTGTGACCGCATCTGCGGACGGCACCCCATCAGCCACAGCCACAGAGGGGGCTGTGTTTACGAACGGCAGTCGGCTGGTCACGCTATCGACCGCGAACTCCGTCACCACCACCCAGGGCACCCGCACCGGGGCCAAGGTAGAGGCGCCTGATGGGACGGTGAACCGGATTCTCAGCCACAATGCCACAACCGGCCTCTACCTCGAGGCTCCGTTCGGCGGCGCTACCTCTTCTGCGATCAACCCAACGGTCTCAGGGGTGGGAGCCACATACGCCTCATCCTGGAAAATCTACTGGGACGAGTATCCGCTTCCAGAAGGAGCTGCTTCAATCGAGTCTATTGTCTGTACCGGAAACGGGTTCATTCGGCACATCCGAGAGTCGAGCCTGCTTTCGCCCCACATGAAGGGGCTGACGGTTAAGGACTACGAGTCGTACCCTCAGTACTACGCTCTCGAGCGACACACGCAGATACCAGCGCCTGACAGCGCGCTTGCTGCAATTGAGGACCCTTCGGTAGCGACCTTTAATGCGGGAACCGTGTTTCAGTACAAGTACTGCTACTACAACACGAAGACGCAGGAGATGGGTCCGATGTCTCCGTCGTCTTCAATCGAGATAACCGCGCCAGGAGGTAGACCGTCGATGGATGTCGGAGGGACTATAATGCGCTCCGATTACGGCGCTGCCATTTACAGGACGAAGGACGGCGGCTCTGAGTTTTATCATTTGGCAAACGTTGTCATTGGCAGCACTAACCAGCTCACCGACACCGTCACGGACGCCAATCTTGGCTTCTCTCACCAAGACGTAGACTCAGCAGGAAACCTGCTCTCCTCAAACATTGGGGCTGTGGCAGAGCGCGACCTCAGCACTGGCGGAAGTCATCACATTCGCTTCTGGCCCCCGCCGGATGAAGAGTATCTCGTGGACGTGACGTACTTTGTTGCTCCTCAGGAGCTCACAGAGGACCATGATACGCCGCATATCCCCAGGCAGCATCAGCCCATCCTTCTCGACTTAGCGGAGAGCTATGCGCTCAGCGAAGAAGAGAACCATAGCGCTGCAGCTCAGAAGAGAGCCTATGCGATGGAGGGGGTAGATCGCATGGAGCGTGAAGAGGAGGCTGACCCAGGAACACGCATCCAGATTGGTCGCGGGGAGCCTGAGATCGACGAGGCCCTTGGCAGCTGGCCTAGAACCATCACGGGCTAGGGGACGCTTTAATGGCTCGCATAGCGCAGGGGAAAGGTTTCCATGCTGTACCCGTGCTTACCAGGGGCCTTACCGACCGTGTCTGGGCCCAGAGCGGCGAAGCCCGAAAAGTAGACGGTTGCTACTTCCAGGTAGTTGGGACGGTTGAGAAGACTCGAGGGATAAGAAACCTCGTCGACTGGGCCGTTGATGAGTTCCACCTCCTGAATACAAGAATCAGCTCAATGACTCCGTTCCAGATAAGGGGAGGCCCTAGCGAGCTTGTCATCTCCTTAACGGGCGACAGTGGCGAGGCGGAGGGTTTCTATCCCGTAGCGCTAGGCCGGCTGAAGGACTCTGACGGCAACACCCTAGACAAGTACAAGGGGAGTCGACTGCTTGTCCTAAGAGGGGACAGGCTAGAGAATCCTGGGATACCTCATATTGGAATTGATAGTCCCTGGCATAGCCACTTTAAGGTTCCTGGCGTAAGCGACGATCTGGGCTACCAGCTCATCGATGGCAGGCGAGTTGAGCCGGAAGACCAGTACGGAGGAGACTACTTCGCGTCCTGGGCGAACTGGCTGTTTATATCAAACGGTGTAGATGCAAACGTAAAGTGGAATGGCGACTATGCGGCAAGGGTAGGAGTGACCGAGCGCCCATCTCCACTGCACGTCGAGAAGATGGTTAGTTCGAAGTTCGACCCTGCCTTCTCTATCGGAGAAGAGTTCAGTGGCTTTGGCGAGGCCGATAGGGGTAATGAGGCTAACGAGGTTCAGAAGTTTCAGTACAAATGTACGTTTGTTGGATCTACCGGAGCTGAAGGCCCGCCAGGCGATGCGAGTGACTTTGTTACGACAGGCGAAATGTATGACGAGAAGGCCGGCGAAGATTTTGATGAGGTTGTCGGGGATGTCACAGCATCGGCTAACAGGGCGCTAATCCAACTCACCGGGTTTGACAGGCCTAAGCAGCAAGATGTCATCTGGAGGAACATCTACAAGAGGGCGAAGGACGGGGAGTACTACTTCTGGCGACAGGTCTGCATCAACGAGCGCACTGTCTACGACCACGAGGACACAATATCGGCAGCTTCGCTAGGCTCGCCCCTTCGGGAAAGCCTGACCGCCCCGCCAACAAGCAAGTTCATTAAGTTCTTTAGAGGGCGCGGGTACTACGTCGCGAAAGAGTTCCCGTCGTTTGTGTTCTACAGCGACCCTGGCCTGCCAGAACAGATGAGCTCAGCCCTGCAGTACCTGGATGTAAATAGCGCTGACGGAACGCCAGTAACGGGGGTGGTTACCTTTGGCGATTCGCTCATTATCTTCAAAAAGGACTCGATGTGGCAGGTGACTGCTCTTGCTGACGGTTCGCCAATCCTTACTCCCGTAGACGAGTCAATCGGAAGCACCTCTCCGAGGGCATCTATCTTGGCCTATGAGCGCCTTGTCTTTGTCGGCGTTGACGGGGTGTATCAGTTTGATGGCGCTTCGGTGAAGCCCCTGTCTGAGAACCTGAACAATTGGTGGAAGAATGTCTTCACCGAGGGGCTGAGGACCGCAACAGCATGGCTTGATGAGCGAGAGAGAAGGCTGTTTATATCTCTCCAGAGCGGCCCTGACGATCTAAACGACATGGTTGTTTGTTACCACTACCAGCTCGACGCCATCACGGTGATAAAGGGCCAGAGGATCACAGCATCAACTGTCTACAAGGGGGAGGCTCTCCTTGGCGTCCAACTTCCAAAGAAGTCGGCCAGTGTGCAGAGCGAGGTTTATAGGAGTGGCGTAACAAAAGAAATCCGAAACTCAGACATTGTCATCTGGGGCCTTGGCGATTCGATGGAGTACGGATACCGACCCGGAAGAGAGGCTGACCCAGACGATTCAAAGAGGCCCGTTACGGTTTCAGCCGGAAGCATCGCTGGAAAGATTCGTTTCGGCCCATACAGCGCAAATCAGACAGGATGGAACTCAGACGAGCAGATGGAGGTTGCCGGGATAGACGTGTTCTTCCCGTACATGGGCGACCAAGACTTGACTGTTCGCTGGTATAAAGACCGGAATCCGGAGGCTGTTGGCTCGAGAACATTCGCTCTTGACCAGTTTGGAACAGCTGCACAGAAAACAGAGAACACAGATCTCACTACGCTAGTTGGCTGGGCTGACGACCCAGTCGACCTTGACGACACAACAACGCATAAGAACTGGGGAGAGGGAAAGTGGAATGGCCGCAGACAGTTGTTCCAACGACTTGTCTTCCCAGAGACCGTGATTTGTCGTGAAATAGAGATTGAGTTTGAGAATGGCAACGAGAAGGAGCCCTTCATGCTTGACGGGTTCGTCTTGTGGCGAGCAAGCAAGGGCTCTGAGAGGCAACGGTAATGTCCTGGGAAGGTCGCGATGAAGAAGAACAGGCGGCAGTAAGGACTACCCTTGCCACAAGCGAAGCCATGCTTTCTAGGCTGAGGAGAGCTGTCAGTAGGTCCAACCTAGGCGGGTCAGGGTCATGGCCGCTTTCAAAAAGGGCCTCGCATTGCCTTCGCCTTCTCGGAGGAGGAGGATCTGTTTCGGTCGACAGTCCAAGATCTGTCCGCAGGGCCATTACGATTATAGAGAACTACAAGCCTTCGGCGGGTCCATAGGATGTACTACAGGAAGGGTTTTTATCCTCGACCAGGACAGGCTGACGTTCCAGACGATCTGTGGGCTGAGTTCCAGCGCATTCGCGGACACATGTCCACTATTGACCAAAACAACGTGGACAGGGAGACCCTGACTCCGATTAAGATCATCCCTCCAACGGACCTTGAGCACAACGGAACATCTGACATCGTCGACCAGCACGGCGAGTTTCTATACAAAACCTCAGTCGCATCGTCTTTGGCCGAAAAGAACATCGCCAGGCGGGCTATTAGATGGCGAGACCTTGGAAAGTACGGCCTAACCCTAAAAGCCCAGTCCAGGGGCGATGGCCCTTGGATAGTGGGCGCGTCTATTGACTTTGGCGCATACAAAACAAGCGACGGAACGTCTGTGAACGATTCAGCAGGACCGTACCTAGAGGGTGGCCCGCAAAACAACGACAGGGCGAACGTTTACTTGAGAATAAAGAGCTCTCAAGACGGGCTTTCCGTTGCTGAGGGTGTTGGCGGAGTTAGCCATTCAGTGTTCGGGGCTTCCGTTGCGGTTGTAACCACTGTCCTAGCTCGCGGTGGACAGATACAGTTTTCACCGTCAATCAAGTACAGGGAGCTCGCTCGAGGCACAGGAGCGTTAGTAGCTGGAGAAGAGTTTGACGGTGGCGGCGGAGGCGGAACGGGGCCTACCCTTGTCCAGGGCGACTCTGGATGGGGCGTTAGGATTCTCAAGGCAAACATCTTTGCTTTTGCGTTGTATCGATAATGTCAGTCTTTATCTACACATCAGACTTCAGGGAAAAGGACGGAGAGGTCATCTCGTCGCTAGACGCCTCAAAAAACATTGAGGACCTGAGGGACGCTGCGAACGCGCTTACCTGGAAAAACGTCGAGGATGGTTCGCTGGACACTTATCACCTCGCTCTGGGGGAGCGAACAAAGATAGCGGAGGGTCGTCATAATCCCCTGCCGGCTGTCGCAGGAAACTACACAACACTTGTTTCAAGCGTAACGTTCCCGGCAGCTGAGGGAGACGGGATCTTTGTTGTTGGCAATATCAACTACGACGGAGCAATGGCTGGCGGAAACAGGTCCAACAGATCTACGATGACTCTTTCCGCTTCAAGTGTTTCGCCCGACGGATCTGTTCATGGAGAAGGGTCGTTGGAGCACACGCATGTAGACAATCCAGAGCAGCACGGCCAGGCGGGGATAGTGTTTGCGTACCAAGCAAAGAAGGGTGGCGGAGAGGGACATGTCCACACAGTGAACTTGCTGGTCAACCTTGCAGTAGGAACGGTAATCTTGCCGCCAATGGTGGAGCCTCTTCGTGGAAGCCTTGTTGTGTTTGTGATTCATAGATGACAACTGTCAACTTTACCGTGCCGCCTGGCATCTCTGATGGCTCTCCAGCAACAGCTGACGACACATCCTTTGCCTTTGACGTACTCGAGGGCCTCTTCCAGAGCGGGGTACATAACGACAACTTTTCCAAGGATGCGGTGATTCGTGGGCAGAGCTTTCGCAAAAGCGCCCTGTCCGACGTGTTCTCAAGGAAGACCTCGTCAGAGCACTGGTCAGTTCTCCCAGGGACAGGGGACAAGTCTTTTGATGTTCCTGGCGGAGCGCTTAGGTTCCGCCTCAGAGCCCCTGCAGACGTTCTGGTCTTTTTCTCCGCTACCGTTCACCGGATAAATAGAAGAATTAACAAGAGTCCCGATGGAAACTTTCAGGGCGGTCACGGAAACTTTTCGTGGGCATTTAACGCCGTGTGGGAGGGCTCTGATTCCGATCCTGGCAGCGAGTACATGCAGGCAAAGTCCCTTCTTCGCGGAAGGCTTGGGGGGCACAACAGCAAGTTTGATGTGTCCCGAGGCGTTTTTATGCCGTGGCAGGTTAGGCCTGTTGACGAGGGCGTTCCAGTAGATCTTAGGAAAACACGCATGGTTTCCCCGTCGTTTCCTAACGACGTAGGGAGGCTTCAGGCCGGTTGGCACAACGTCAGGCACACGGTTAATTGGGACGACATGGAAGGCTTGGGGGAAGGCTTGAACGACGAAGACTCGTCACCTACGATGGTGATTGGAAATACAGAGCTTGTTGTTGTCGCCAATTACGGTAGGAAAGAGGATACACTCGCCTTTGAAGCACCAGTTCCGCCGCCCGAAGTTTGGACCGAAGTGCCCAAAAACCCACTCTCAGGAACTAAAATCATTTTCGAGAAAATAAACCGAGGCTGATGGTTACTTCATACACAAAACCTTTGGGTCCTTACGACACTGCATTTGAGGTGCAGTCCGGTCGCCTTGGCGAGGCTAGAAGGAAGGCAGAGTCTGCCCCCCTTGATTACTCGAGGCTAGGTGGCAGGGCCCTTGGTCAGCGAGGAGACATGCTCGCCTCTTTCGCTAAGGCAGCTCAGAACGTTTCACAGGACCGTCGAAGCGCTGACATGAACCGCACCATTGCCTGGGATAAGGCCAGAATTAAAAAGCAGGCGCTTGTCGATAAACTGAAAGCAGAAAATATATCCAGCCTTGTCTCTACTGGAGGCAAATTTGCTCAGGACCTTGCGCGAAGAAACGTCGATATAGCCACTCGCGAGATGGACGTTCATGACATCGGCTCGATGTATGGGTTTGACCCAACAACCCAAGGAGGAAGGGCTCAAGAGCAGATTGAAAAACTTCTTGAGGAGAAGCGGATTAGGGAGACTGAGGAAGGTTCTGGCAGATACCGATTCACGCCAAGCGGGGGCTTTCAGGAGTTTCATAGAGGTCCATTTTGGTGGGAAAGCCCGACTTCTACTGGAGGATGGACTAGATAATGTTACTTACACAGATCGCAGCTGCAGACCAGTTTAAGAAGGCCAACATCGGCCTCTCCGACCAGGAGTACTACGACAGGTTCATCGCCCCTTACGCAAGAGAAAGGTATCGACAGGCTGTTGGCGAGGGCGGCGCCATGCAGAGAGGCGCGAAGAAAACGCAGGGCCAGCTAGTCTCAGCTCAGTTTGGCGGTCGAGATACTTCCATGGGCCAGGCGGCGACAGGCTCAATGGCCCCCACCTTCAGAAAGGCAATGTCTGGAGTTATGGGCAGGGTCCAGCAGGACGTTGACAGGTGGGGCGCTCAAAAGATGGTGGAGAGAAAGCAGGACGTGGCTAAGGCCCGAGAAACTGTTGGGCAGGTGAACAGGCTTGAGGCTGGACTGGCGGCGGCTATCCCGTATGCAGGCCAATACATCTCTGCAGGAACTGCTGCAGGAGGAGCCCTCATGGACGTGGGCGTGGGTGAGGCGCTGTTGGATATAAACAAGCGCCCCCTTCGCACGGTTCAGTTCGGGCAAAACCCGTATGAGCAAGACTCTCCTGGCCTTAGTATGGGCGGCGGCGGAGTCTCCAACCTCTACAATCTTTCCTACGCTTAGGGGCTTCTGATGGCTAACGGGCACGACCTCTATCCGGGCAGTGGCTTGGCTGATGAACTAATCAGCGCAAACGCAATGCGCCCTTACGCCAACACCTTTAAGGACATTTATCGCGGGATGATGGAGGGCCGAAAGGTCGCTCTAGCTGAAGACGAGGCTCGTCGTCGCGAGTACCAACGCAGTTGGGATAGGCAAGAGATAGACAAGGCCGACGCTCTTGCTGCTTTTGATGCCGGTCCTGGGTCAGTTGGAAAAACAACTTCCTCTAGTAGATCTGGTAAGGCGGGAACCGCTGCGGGTGGAGGTAAGCCAGAAACCTACACCGACCCAAGCGGCAAGACCGTTATCGGGAAGCTTGGGCCGGACGGAACTTCTCCAGAAGACATTTTGGACTCAATGTATCTTCGCGACAAGGGCCAGCTGTACGACGAAGAGATGGAGTTGTCTAAGCTCAAGGAAACGCTAGGGGAGCTCGACGTTCTAAATGAGCAGGACAGGCAAGCGGCGGCACTTTCTCAAGGGGCGCCCTTTCCTCTCAGCCCTCAAGACGTGGTTCGGCAAGCAGCGGGCAGTCCCACTACGCCATCAAGCAGGCTGGGTGACTATGCCGTCGAAGGCCTCCCAGGCGGAGAGTCTCGATCCAGGCCCCTAGAGGACTACACTACCTCTGAAGTTCGGCCAATGGACGTTATGGGCTGGGATCCGGCAAAGGAAGAAGCGACATGGTCTCCAGAAGGGGTGATTAGATCTTCCCTAAGAACAAAGAGGCCTTGGGGCAAGGCTCTAGGCCCAGGGGAGCAGGCGAGGACCATGCGTAAGCCCGCCTCTGCAATTCAGCCGCCAATGCCTAGCCGTGGAAAGGACGTTGCACTAGAAAACGTGATGGCAGATCCACTCGCTCCGTACCTGCCAGAAGGAACGTCTGGCCCAAGGGGTAACATGGGGCAGGCGGCAAGGATGCTTGCATCGAGGTCAGTCTCTAACGCACTAGGGATTCCTGGAGGGTTCCTGGGCCCAGAGTCGATGAAAATCCTTATGCAGTACCAGGACCTCTCTAGGCACCTTGACGAAAAGAACGATACTCAGGCAGCAGCCAAGGGCGCCGCGATGAGAGACGCTGTCGCCTTGCAGATTGCTGGAGACAAGGCCGACTGGATAGAAGACCTATCCCCCTTCCTCCAGAAGACTTTCAGAATAAACAAAGACATGGCGGATAAGCGCGCAGCGGCGATGTACGAAAAGGATGAGAACACCATAAAGATGCTTGGGAAGAGACACGCAGAGGTGCTTACCCATATAAACCAGCACCCCGAATTGTTGAAAATACGGATGCGCCGAGAGGCTCACGACGACGTATTCAATGCTGAATCACGAGCGGGGTTTGTGGCCGCACAGAAGGATCTCAACAACGACTATACGGCTACTCTTGCCAGCGCTAAGAAGGCGCGAACTGATGCGCTTAAACTCCTTACGGAGAAGGACGCGGAGCTTCAGGCTGCAGTCAGCGCGAACGCCGAGCACCTTGGCGTGTCTCCGGACGACCTCCTTCGCGCTGCGAGCACTGGCGAGCCGCTTCAGGGAGTTGACCCGGACAAAGATCCATCGAACGCCATGAACGACCTAGGCGCCCTGCTTGCATCTCATGCAGAGGCAAAGGATGGGTTTAGGGACGCCGCCGTCGCCTACCAGTCTTGGAGTAAGGAGTCCGGGTTCCTTGCGGGCGGTCGAGACACTACGGATGATACTTACTCGACAACGGTTCAGTATCCTGATGGAACAAGCGAAGTCATTACAGTTCCCAGCGTCTTCTCTGCGAAGCGGGAGTTTGGCGAGAATGACCCTCTTGGTGACATCGAAGGCCATTTGAGAGCACATGCCAACGAAAGGGCGGCTGTAAGCGCCAAGGCGTTGGGGTCGGCGGCACCGTACCTGCTCGGCTCTCAACGAAGAGGAACTGGAAGATACGCCGACTACTCTCAGCCAACTCAGGCGGACCTGAAGGCACTGCATCAGCAGGCGATAGACATTGGTCGACCTGTCAGTCCAGACTTCGATGAGTGGTCTGAGGGGCTCCAGAGCATGTCCCCCAAGCAGTTCACAGACTACGCTAAGTTGATTAATGCCGACCATGCGAGAACTGTCCGAGCTAGAGAAAAAGCACAGCAAGCCATAGGCGGTCTTTTTAATATTGCCGGTCGGGCTGCAGGAGGACTTCCTGGGGCGCTCATGACGACCACCGGAAGGATGTTGGGAAGAGACGCTCGAGAAAACTCTGCAGAGCCAGAGCCAGAGCCCAAGAAAAAGCCTGTACCAAGAAGCACATACGAGTAACAGGAAATGCCAGACCCTTCCCCAGAGGCAGTCCAGAGAGCCCTGTCTGACGGTTATGAGTGGAACCGTGCGGAGGACCAATGGACCCCAATCTCAGACCCGTCTGACGAGGCCAAGGAGAGGGCTAGGGCTGATGGATATGAATGGAGTCGGGATCAAAATCAATGGAACCCAGTAGACGAGCCAGAGGAGGGCCTAACAGACGACCGAGGTCGGACGGAGGTTGAACGGGCTAGGATTCAGGCAGAGCTCATAGCTAAGGATGAGCTCGATTGGGCGGTGCTAAGGGACGGGGTTTCTAAGGCAAAGAAAAAATCCGCCCTTAGCGGTGAGCCGTCAACAAAGTACAGGGCTCTGGCGAAAGCACAGTATCTGGAAACCAGAACTCATCCGGGCTTTGGCGAAGAACTTACTGAGTACAAAGAGACGGGCGTTATTCCGGGGAAGATGCCTGGAAAGAAGACCCCGTTTTATCGAGCCATGGACGTGGCCGACACGTTTGTCTCTTGGGGCAGTAGACCAACACACTCGCTTCTTAGCGCCCATGCTGACATGGACTACATCAAGAAGGCTAACCCAGAAGACTTTGGGGTCTGGGTAGAGAACCTTCATAAGGACGACCCGAGAAGAAACATCTATCGGGAGATCAAAGAGAACTTCAATGAGAGAAACAGGGAGGATGACTTCGTAAACCCTGTTTTGGACACCAAGCTCCTTGGTTTGAGGTCCATGCTAGCGGCGACATACTGGGTTCCAAACGACGCTGACCCATACGGAGGGTACGGGGTTCCTCGTCCATGGCAAAAGATAAGGGCTGGCGGCGAAGTAATTGGAGGGCCTCCCGCAACAACAGCGGATATTTGGATGAGGGGGCTTGCCGCCCCAGCTTCCTTTGGAAACATAGACACCGGGCCCGAGGGGAACACAGAGGCTATTCACAAGGAGATGCAGCGCCTTGGGTCTGCTGGGGTGGGGGAACTCGCAGAAGGCATTAAGGGAGTGACTGGGTTCGCTGCTGGCGGCATACCTGGGAAGATGCTTGCCGACCTTGTCTTGCCAGATGTCTTCGACAGGGGGTACCACGCAAAGAAGGTAGAGGAAGCGATTCAGCAGGGAGACCCGAACGCTGGGCTTCTCCTGCCGACCCTCTTCTACACTGTAGGCCCTGACTTCCTTGTGCCTACCGGAATGGTTACAAGGCTCGGCAAGGAGGCGTTTAAGACAGGCGGCGGTCTCCTAACGAAGGCTGGCGACAGCTCGATGTACTCCACGATCACCCGTCACCAGGAGAGGATGTTTGGTGAACTCGAGAAAGCGGTCCAGGCTGGCGACAAGATGGAAGAGGCGAACCTCTCTGCGTACACAAACACGCTGGAGGAGCTCATCAAGCAGGCCTATTCAAAGATAGGCGACCTTGCATCCAGAGGGCTACGACTTGGTCAGGATGCCCCTGTAGAGGACGCGGTTGGCGCTGCCCTTCGGAAGAGTGGCGTAACTGCTCCAAAGAAGGCCCGCGAGGTTGTTCACATAAACCTAGACGAGGCCCTTTCGTTCGATGGAACGACGCCGAAAATTGACTACTCGAAAATCCAAGTCATCTACAAGGACGACCACTCGGTGCAGAGGATTCTCCAAGAGACTAAGGGGAAGACGGTATCGAAGGAGGTTACAGACAGGGCCTCTAAGGAGCTCGAGAAGTTGATAGGAAGGAAGAAGGCAAAGGCTCTCTTCGCTAAAGACAAGCAGTTATTCAATAAGGCGCTGATTGGATTTGGTGGGGCAGCTGGCGCTGCCACTGCTTATTCGGCTACCGACGAAGAAGACCATGTGATTAAGAGGGCAGCTACCGCCGCCCTTGGATTTGCTCTCGGCTCCATTCCAGGCATCCCTGTTGGCAAGGTCATCGACGACATGGGTAGGTTATGGCTTGGAAAGGTTCATGTTAATCCCGAGAAGGTCGCCTTTGATGGAATGACGAACGACATCGACACGCTCACGTCGACCGGGGCTGTGTTGGCGGATATGCAACAGAGCCTCCCCTTCCTAAAGAGATTCAAGCCCTGGGCGGTTCGCATTCAGCGTAAGGGCGTAGATGGTGCAGACCGGGATGTGTGGAAGCCCCTTCAGTCCTCCGATCTCATCGACACTCATGGGTGGACCAGGATGGAGTACCTCGCAAAGAAGATGGGGTTCTCTAGAAGGGAGATGTCGTCTTCGATAAACGAGATCATCGGCAAAGTCTTCTCTGGAAAGTCTTGGGTTACGAAAAAGGAGAAGGAGATTCTTAGTCACTTCGTAGAGGCGCTTGGCGCACCTACGGAATATGGCGACGAGGCTGTGTCTCTGTTCAAGGCCCTTCGGTTTAAGCTGAACGAGGCAGTGAACTGGAAGCCTCGCGCAAGGCCTGCTGAGGAGGGCGCGTTCTGGGATGCGGGCTTTGCAGACGTTGACGATGGGGTAGCTGAACTCAGGGGAAGAGCGGTTGGGGAAGATATTGGTAAAAGGTT
>Ga0208433_1000274_pt1 | contig 25177 bp, 19 predicted proteins | sample 3_EtaG_FD_184075 | JGI IMG/M metagenome (GOLD analysis project Ga0208433, IMG submission 184075) | Marine viral communities from the Subarctic Pacific Ocean - 3_ETSP_OMZ_AT15126 metaG (SPAdes) (version 2) | ecosystem: Environmental > Aquatic > Marine > Oceanic | place: Pacific Ocean | collected...
GGTGCCCGGTGTGCAGCGGTACGGGCGCTATCAAGGGGCAGGGGGCATGAAGCACTACGTGTCGTTCGGCGGGGGTGTGCAGTCGACGGCCTTGGCGATGCTGGTCATCCACAGGCATCCAGATCTGGTGCGCGCCATGGGCGACGTTCAGCCCGAGCTGTGGCTCTTTTCAGACACTGGTGACGAGCCTCAGGCCGTATATGACCATGTGGTGGTGATGCGTCAGCGCATACTGGACGCCGGGATGGTCTACAAGACGGTGAGCGCAGGGGTGCTCAGCGAGCACGTTCTCAGCAAGGCGAAGCGTGGGGAGCGCGGTATCAGCATGCCGCCCATGTACGTCAGCACGCGCGACGGCGACACGATGCCTGTGCGCAGGGGCTGTACCAGGGACTTCAAGATCAAGCCGTTAGACTCCGCCGCCAAGGCTCACTTTGAGGTGCCACGAGGGTACAAGGGAGAGCCATACGTCGCCCAGTGGTACGGCATCAGCTCCGACGAAGCGCAGAGGATGAAGATACCGCAGGACAGGTGGCGCACATTCGAGTACCCGCTGGTGAAGATGGGCTGGTCCAGGCGGAGGTGTCTTGACTACCTGGACTCCCTGGGCATGAGCGCACCGAGGAGCGCTTGCGTGTACTGCCCATTCCACGACACTGCTGAGTGGAAGAAGGTGCTCGCCGTGCCAGGTGAGCGCGCGAAGGTGTTCGAGTTCGAGCGCCAACTGCATGCGGCTTGTGATGAGCACGGCTCAATAGCTGGGCTTAACACAAAGCCATACCTACACAGCACGCGCACACCTATCAACGAGGTCGACTTCGACAAGGGGCAGCAGTCGCTGTGGGATACGTGGGATCAGGAGTGCGCAGGAATCTGTGGTGTATGACCACTTCTAGCGCGACCGACGTCTTTGCCCTATGCTCCGATGAACTCGGCCCTCATGCCAAGGAGCACCCATGAGCAGTTCGCATCAACCTATCTACTGGGATACAGCCGCGCACGTTCTGGCGGATCCTGGCGCCCCTGGCGCGGCGTCTACCTACAGCATCACCTTCCCGCTTGGAACCACGCGGTTCCGCATCGTCAACGGCCATGCCACACACGGTGCTGAAATCGCCGGCACCCTGGCCACCATCACTGCGGTTTCTGGATCGATGCCCCTCCCGCCTAACATCGAGTACACCTGCGCGGGCCACGCAATATTCATCCGCAACCGGAACAACGGCCAGGCGATCCCCATCGCCGTCATCTGGGAGCGCATCGGGCGCGTGCCCGATAACATGAACGCTGGCGTTGCCACCATCTCAAGCAACCTCACCCCGTAGTGGGCGGTCGGCACAGCCGGCAGAAGGGCAAGCGCGGTGAGAGGGAGGTGGCACACCTCTTCACCGATCGCGGCTACCAGGCCAGACGCGGTGACAGTCAGTCCAGGGGCGCGCGCGAGGCGGACGTCGAGGACACGCAGTTCTGGATTGAGGTGAAGCGTGGCGCCAGATGCCCCATACGCCGTGCCATCGAGCAGGCCAAGGGTGACACGGATGGTCGCCGTGCCCTCGTGTTCTGGCGTGACGATCGCTCAGACTGGCGAATCGACATGGCTGCTGATACCTTCTTTGAAATGCTGGCATCTTGCGGACCCGCCGACTGGGTCTTACCGTATGAGCCAACCACGGAGGACAGAGATGGCGACGAAGAGCAAGCCCAAGAGCAAGCCGAAGGCTGAGAAGAAGGCCGAGCCCGAGAAGAGCACCAGCTCCATCGACCTCTCATGGCTCCCGGAGAAGTCGCAGAAGCAGGCGGCCTACTTCCTCGAGCGCGCCTGCGAGAAGCGCAAGTGTGACCCTGATCGCGTCATCGCCGCCTGCCTCGCCTGGGCTGCTCTGCAGTCGACCCAGCGTCACGGCATCCACCGCCTGATGCAGAGCATCGAGTTGTCGCTCAGATGCAAAATCTAAAAGAGCTCCGGTACGACACGGCGCCTGGCTCTGCCTTCGTCTGGCTCATGGACTCTCTCATGGGCGCGGTCGAGGTGTGCGTCAGCAAGGACCCGTCTCTCACCGAAGTGGAGCGCGCAGTGGGGCTGCAGATCACAGCTATCCGCGACACCAAGGAGGCGCTCCTGATGATGAAGAGGCGCCGGCTTACCAAGCGCGACAAGGCTGTCAAGCCGTTGCTGTTGGCCTACCTTGGCATGGTCCAAGACAACACCCTGTCGCGCACCTGGGAGAAGGGACTGGCCACTCATGGTAGAGTGAATGAGAAGATGGAGCGTCTTGCCAGAGACACAACCAGGTTCTTGCAGGCGCTAAACCTCGTGACCCACCCGAACACACCGACCTCGGTCATCAAGAGGACGGTGGGGAAATACAAGAACAATGTCGAAGACCTCCACTGATGGCGTGACCCCGTCCCTGAAGAGATGCATCAATATCGTGCTGCCGCATCTCGACACCATCCTCGCCATGCTCAGCGTCGGGCACACACGCACAGCCACCGCCAAAGCGGTCGGCATCAAGCCGTGGAACTTCCTGTCGGTGCTCAGGGAGGGCAAGGCCTCGAGGGGTCGGTGTCACGACATCCTCAAGAGCGTTCTCTCGGCCGAGGGTAAGGCGCAGGTGAACCTGGAGGCCATCGTCATCGCCGATGCGCAGGTCAACGTGAAGAGCGCACAGTGGCTTCTCGCCAGGCGCTTCCGTCTCAAGGAGCGGCACGAGCCCGACATCGAGGTGCTCCGCAAGCTCGACTACAACAAGCTCGACCAGGAAGAGATCAAGCTCCGCATGCTGGAGCAGAAGCTCCGCCTGCTGACGGAGACCAAGGGCGAAGACCTCAACGGAGAGGGCTGGCGCTCGCTGATGTCGGAAGCCACCGAGGCCAATAAGCGCATCAAGTCGCTGCATTGAAGCAAGCGCAGCTCAAAGAGCTCCAGCGCTGCTCGTGGGACTTCGCTTACTTCTGCCAGAAGTACCTGAAGATACTCAACAAGAGTAAGAAGCTCGTGCCCCTGGTGCCGACCCCCATCCAGGCCGACTTCGCAGACGTGATGGACAACCAGCCGTTCACCTACGTGCTCAAGAGCCGGAAGGTGGGCATCTCTACGTTCGTCGCTGCCAAGTTCTTCTGGAAGGCGCTCTTCCGGCCAGGGTTCGAGGTCGCGGTCATCGCGCACACTGAGAAGGCGGTGCTCGAGAACATCGCGCCCATCTACCACCGCTTCTACGAGAACCTGCCGAAGTTCATGCGAGTGCCGCTCAAGCACCAGACGGTCCACAAGCTGCACTTCATCCACGACTCACGCATCATCATCGGCACAGCGAACAGCGAAGGCGCGCGTGGTGGTACGCCAGTGGCGCTGCACTGTAGTGAGTTCAGCCGGTACGAGAACCCTGACGACACGATGGCCGCGCTCTTTACGTCGCTCGGTGCCGACCCGGAGGTGGTGCTCGAGACCACCGCGAACGGCATGAACTTCGCGTACTCGATGTGGAACGACGACGACCTGGAGTACCACCGGGTCTTCTACCCATGGACAGAGGACCCGGACTGCACGTCGAAGAAGGAGCCGCGCAGCATCCCCCCTGAGATCGAAGAGATGGTTGAGGAGTTCGAGCTAACGCCCGAGCAGACCAACTGGTTCGTCGACACCTACCGGCTCAAGTGCAACAGCAAGCTGCGCATCCTGCACCAGGAGTACCCCATCATCGCGGAGCAGAGCTTCGTGTCTACCGGTGGGCGCTTCTTCCACTGCGCATTCCCCGGCGGCGACGCTGAGCCGGGCTACATCGAACACGCCAAACCACAAAAGTGGCACACATACGTGATGGGCGTGGACACTGCGTCTGGCGCGGAGAAGGGGGACTACTCGGCATTTTGCGTCATCGACGTAACCGACCCGAAGAAAGTGAGCACAGTAGCGACGTTCTACGACCGCCTCATGCCCCGCGCGTTTGGTAAGCGCGTGCTGGCCGAGGCGCACAAGTGGAAGGCGCTGGTGGTGCCCGAGGCCAACAGCTACGGGCTGACCATCATCGAAGAGCTCAGGCTTCGGAACTACCCGTACATCTATCACAAGCTCGACCAGAAGGACGGGGAGAACACCTGGACCAAGAAGTACGGCTTCTGGACAGACCGCGCCTCGAGGCCGCTCATGCTGAGCAAGCTCTACGAGTTGCTCTACGACGGGCAGTTCGACGGTCGCGATCGTAGATTCCAGTGTGAAGCCAACCACTTCGTCTATTCAAGGAACGGCAAGCCGGAGGCTCAGAGCGGGCACCACGATGACATGGTTATCGCCACGGCGCTGGCGGTTTACGGCTCCAGCCAGGCTGCGATGGTGCGTGAAGACCGCATGAACGAGAAGCCCGAGAATATACGCGAGAGCTTGCAGTTCGAGCACAGGACGGGCAGAAACTATTCAGATGACTGGGATGACTGGTACGGTTCAGACGTCAATAAGTCACACCCTCTCACCATAGAGGGGTCTCATTAGCCGACGGGCGTTAAGCGTAAGGGTGCGATATGGGGATTCTAAGCGAAGAGAGATACGACGAGATGGTTGCCAAGTTCGAGGCAGTAGCCTCTGGCGAAGAGCAGCCCGAGGTCTCTACTCAAGCGGAGGAGCCCCAGCAGTCCGACGACTCCCCGGACTCTAATCAAGAGGAGGATGGTTCGTCTGCAGACGCCGCAGACGTTAAAGAAGAGGTGGAGACGCAGGCGGATAGCTCGGAGCCGGATGCTCCCAAGACTCCCGAGCACATTCCCTACGGCAGGTTTAAAGAGGTTAACGATAAGTTCCGCGCGCGCGAGGACGACCTTCAGCAAGCGATGCAGCGCATCCGCGACCTGGAGCAACTCACGCTGGCTCAGGCCAAGCAGCCGCAAGCCGAGACCGAGAAGGCGCCAAGCAAGGACGACGAGTGGCTCAACGAGATCTTCGGAGATCACGAGGACCCGTCGGCTCAGGCGTTCAAGCAGATCCGCCAGGAGATGCAGTCGGTCAAGGAGTGGCAGCAGCAGCGCACGGAGCAACTCGTGGCCTCTCAGCTCGACGCTGAGATCAAAGCCGCCGCAGAGAAGAATCCTGACGTCAAGGTGGAGGAGCTTTGGCAGGCGGTCGCCGCTAACGGCTCTGTCGACGTGAACGAGGCCGCTGAGTACATCCAGCAGCACCGTGCCACGATGAGAGAGCAGTACCTGTCTGAGGCCAGCTCGGAGATCGAGACGCTCAAGGCGAAGCTCGCGGAGGCGGAGAAGGTGGCTGCAGAGGCCCCCAAGTTCCGTCGCCCGAGCGCTACGTCTGCCGCGCCTGGTCAAACCGAGCAGAGGCCGAGGACGGTATCGGAAGCGACGAACGCCTTTGCCGAAGCGATCAGGGAGCGAATGTCGCACTAACCATTCTCACGATTAGAGGAGAGTTCCCATGCCAGCCACAGTAGGCATCAACGGAGTCGGCACGTTCGGCCCGATGCTCAAAGAGTTCTATCAAGGCCCCGTCGCCGAGCAGATCAACAACCGCGTCTGGATGCGCGAGTACTTCCAGAAGAAGTCGACGGGTTGGTCCGGCAAGCAGATGGTCATCCCCATCCACATCGGCCGCAACAGCGGCGTTGGCTTCCAGGGCGAGGCCCCGGGTGCGCTCCCGACCGCCGGTCAGCAGCAGTACGCCGACCTCCGCGTCAACAGCCACAGTTCCTACGGTCGCTTCCAGGTGAGCGGTCTCGCCATGGACACGGCGTCCAAGTCCGGCGTGGGTGCCTTCGCGGGTGTGATGAACGAGGAGATGGACCGCCTCGTGCGCGACATCTCGAACAACGAGAACGCCGTCAACATCTTCGGTGGTCCGACCAAGGGCTTCCTCAACCAGCGGATTGTCGACCCCAACGTCACGGGCGCTGGTGCGCAGACCGCCGCGACCGGAAACATCTCGGTCGAGACGACGTGGCAGTACCAGGGCGACTTCAGCTACTTCGACGGCACCCGTACCGGCGTTACGGTCGCGCTGGCTAACTCCGCCACCTGGGTCAAGGTTCGACTCTACCGCATGGACACCTATGCGGAGATCCTGCCGACCATGACGGTCGGTGGCGCGGCGGTCACGAACCCCAACATCTTCGTGACGAGCTTCAGCGCTGACCGCACCAACCCCACCATCGGCCTCTCGTTCGGTAAGGACGACCTCGGCGGGACCGCCACGCTGAGTCTGGCTGGCGTGGGTGGGCAGGCCGCCATCGCGCTGGTCATCGCGGAGAGCACGGCACCGGCCGGTGTGCCGTTCCCGCAGGACAGCGCGGGCGCTCAGTTCGGGCAGGACTCGCGGGTCTGGAATGGTCTGGCGAACATCGGTGGCCAGAACATCATCAACAACCAGCCACGCGGCCTCTTCGAGAACCTCGCCAGCCAGACGCACTTCGGTAACGACCGAACGACGGCAACCGGCGGTGCAGCGGCCATCCTCCAGAGCACGCTCGTCACGCATGACGTGGGCAACGGAGACCGCACCAACGCTGGTGCCGACCTGTCGCTCGAGCGCCTGCAGTACATGATGGACATCCTCATGCAGGACGCTGGTGTCGACGCGGACGTGATGGTGATGAACGCTCTCATGCGTCATCGCTACACGGTGCAGCTGACGGGTGTTCTCGGCGCGACCGGCGCGAGCGGAGGTTACTCCAACGTCTCGGTCGACGGCTCTGGCGGCAAGCTCATGGACAACCAGCAGAACCTGGCCTACGGCGGTGTGAAGTTCCAGTACGACCGGCACTTCCCGGTCTCGACCATCGGACTTCTGCACAGCAGTGACTGGATTCTCGCCGAGTTGGCCACCGGGCAGTTCGCTGACGAGGACGGCAACGTGCTGTTCCGCGTCTCGGGCGAGGACGCCTACGAGGGCTTCTGGAAGCACCGGTACAACATCTGCTGCAAGCGGCCCAACGCGCAGGTCATCCTGACCGGCATCACGCCCACCTAGCCCTCCAGCAAGGTGCAGGGGTGGAGCGCCGAATCCCCTTGGCGCTCCACCCCTTTCTATATGCAAGACCTCTTCTACTTCATCGCCTCTTGTGTGCTCATTGAGCTGGGCTACTTCCTGTGGCTACTCATCGACAGAGAGCGGTCGATGCGGCAGGATGAGGCGCAAGAAATAGGGCTACTCGAGTCGATCCGGCAGGAGTTCAATGATGGATGACATCAGCGCGAGACGACAGCGGGTGGCTCAGATGCGAGCTCAGAAGGACCAGGGGGGCTTCGGTTGGGATGACTTCCTGACCAAGATATTGCTGCCAGTGGGCGTCGGCGTCGCTGGTGGACTCACGGGTGGTCTCGGTCTGGTTGGGGGCGCAGCCGGCCTCGGAGCGGGGCTGGCCGGGGCAAGCTCTGGTATGGCGGCAGGCGGTGCTCTCGGGCAGGCGATTGAGGGCGCAGCCGCTGGAGACCCGGCGCGCACAGTCGCTGGCGTTGGCCAAGCGATACCCGCCGCAACGCAAGCCTTCACCGCGCCGCGCCCGAGCGGATATGAAGAACTCATCCAACTGCTTCGGCAGAGGCGGGCGTAGCTGATGGCGCGCTTCCCGACAGACATGCAGAGCCGCCTGTCCCGCTCCAAGAGTGAGCGCACCAGGCAGGACAGAGAGTGGTCCGCCGCCATCCGCATGCTCCGAGGAGACCAGTGGCTGTACTGGGACAGGCGAAGCAGTTCCTACAGCAACATCCGCCGTGACCCAGGCGAGGTGCGAGTCACCGTCAACCAGATGATGAACATCGAGCGCAGCATCATCTCCAGGCTCACCCTCGACATCCCCACCCCGGTGGTCATCCCGGCGAGCGACACCATCGACGACATCACCAAGGCTACGGCCAGTGAGATGGCGCTTCGATACTTCTGGCTCTCGGAGAAGCAGACGCGCAAGTGGCAGGAGGCGGTGCGCTGGCTTGCGCAGACCGGCAACTGCGGGCTGCACACCTACTACGAGCCAGGGTACGAAGTCACAGCGGCTGCCAACTCGATGCCTGGTGACGAGGACCTGGAGGGCCCGAAGCCCGACAAGGTGGTGGGCAGCAAGAAGGTTATGGGGCGCGTCCGCTGCAACGTCATCAGCCCGTTCAACCTCTTCTACGAGCCAGGCGTTCACGACCCGTCTGAGGCCAGATGGTGCGCCATCCGCAGCTTCTCCACCAAGGCTGAGCTCAAGGACACCTACCCAGACAAGGCTGACAAGATCGAGGGGCTCTCCTCTAGTGGTGACCGGGAGAAGTACCCGTTTCAGGACTACTCGCCTGACGGTCGCATCGAGGTGTTCGAGGTCTACTGGCGAGACGGTCGACACGCCATCATCAGCGGAGACCTCTACCTGGAGACGGAGTTCAGCGAGGACGTGCGCGACACCTTCCCGCTCCGCCTCGTGCGCTACCATGTCATACAGGGAGACCTGTGGGGGCAGGGCCCCATGGTGCAGATCTCAGACCTGCAGCAGCTCTACAACCGCACCAGGACGCAGATCCACGCCAACGTTCGCCTCATGGGCAACCCGCCATGGCTCGTCCCCCGCACAGCCGATGTGCGTAAGGGCACCCTGATGAACAAGCCAGGCGGAGTCATCAGGTACACCCCAGGCGGTGGTCCGCCGACGCCGGCCTCACCGCAACAGCTCCCAGCTCATGTGGTTCGAGAGCCATCCCTGTTGAGGGATGAGATGAGTGACGTCTCGGGTGCCCACGGCATCACGCTGGGTCGCAGAGAGGCCGGGGTGAAGTCCGGCGTTCACGCGCGCACGCTGACACAGCAGGACTCTGCACAGCTCCTGTCCACTCAGCATGAGATGATCTCCGCCATCGAGGACACGATGCTCACTGCGCTGCTGCTCATGAAGCGGCACTACACTGAGCGCAGGGTCATCAAGATGCTCGACAACGCTGGCGCTCCTGCGTGGAAGGCCATCTCCAACACAGATATCGTCGATGACCCAGAGGTCTACATCGACGCCAACACGCTGTTCAAGGTCGACGCCTCGCACCGAGAGTCCCGCGTGCTCGAGATGGTGCAACTTGGCCTCATGACGCCTGATGAAGCGCGTGATTCCATCAACTTCCGCACCTTCAACAAGCACCAGACCGACGAGTTCGTCGCCATCAGCCACGCGCGCGACATGCTGCAGGCTGTCATCATGGGTGAGTTCATCGAGATCTTGCCCACTGACGACCTGAATGCGTTCACCAAGGTGTTCAGCGAGTACGTGCAGTCGCCGCCCTACTACGACCTGGCGCCAGAGACGCAGGAGTACATCGCTCAGATCATCAAGGACATCACGATGTTCGGGGCGCCAGAGGCTGAGTACCAGGCGGCTTCTCAGATTCAAACGGTCTCGCCGCACCAGTCCCCTCCGCAGCCCGCGCAGACGGCGCCGCAGATGATGCCGGTGGCTGAGCCTGCTCCAATGCAGGACCCGCTTGCCGACGTGCCATTCCCGACTGAGGGGCAGAACCTGCCGGGGCTGCCTGGCGCTATGACTCAAGGGGGCGTCTGATGTTGGTTAACGAGGTCGCCGCAGCGTTCCGGCTCTACATGGACGAGCCTGATCAGACGTTCGTCAACGATGCTCAACTGTCCATCTGGCTCGAGAGCGGGTACGACGACTTCCGCGCGATCGTCACCGAGATGGACCCCTACATCTACTCCCGGAGCCAGACGTACTCTCTGTCTGACGCGCGGCTCCTCGACCTCGCCGCAGGCGCCACGCCCATCCTTGGGTCGGCCGCGACCAACCGGCTGTATCAGTTGGTGAACATCTATCAGATCGAGAGCTTGGCGCTGCCTGACAACATTGTTGAGACACTAAGGCCGTCTGTCTCTGCGACGAGCACCTACGACTACAGGGCAAACTACACGCTGCGCGGGACTGAGCTGCTCTTCCCTGCGGCGATGACGATGTTCATCCGCATCGACTACATCCCTGAGCCGAGCGTGAACTGGGCCGGTCTCGGCGCGACGTATATCGATGACCTGACGCGGTTTCACGACATCATCGCGCTGGTGTCCTACCTGCGCTACGCCATCGTAGATGCCGCCGCCAACGAGCAACTCAACGTGCTTCTCGGTCGACGTATCGAGCAGTTGCGCGCGTACCTGGAGGCCCGCTCAGGCGGGGTTGTGGAGAGCGTCGTTGACGTAAGGTGGATGTAGGTGGCGGTCAAGTATGACGAAGCCGAGATCCTGACCGGCGGGATCAAGTACGACCGCCCCTCCAAGGGGAGCTTCGCGCTGAACATGTTGCGCCGTTATGGCGCCTGGGAGGTGCGTCAGGGCTTCGGTCAGCTCACGCAGTTCGACTGCCGCATGACGCACAATATCGGCGAGGCAGGCACCGCAAGTGGCGCGTCTGCCCCGTGGGGCTACCAGAAGCACCTCGGCAGCTACGCTATCCATACGGACTTCGGCCACGACCAAATCATCAGCCTGTTCAAGGCCAGGGTGTACACCTCCGAGGTGGACTCCTTCCGCGCCCAGATAGCCAACATCTACATGGTCAACATCTATGACGTGACCACCAGGGAGTGGTGGGAGGAGCCGCTGTACAGGCACACGTCCGAGGGTGGCACCGATAAGCGGGACCTGGAGGTGCGTCGCGGGCTGTACGAGACGAACTTCAACCGCGACTTCCAGAGCTGGGTGCTGGCCACGAGCGAGGAGACGTTCTCGTTCACAGAGGTCAGAGATACCGTGTACTTCGGCTCTCCAGCCACAGACCTGTACGCCTACACGCCATGCACGTTCAGGGGTAACAGGCGCAGGTTCGTCTCTGGAGCTCACCCTAAGAAGTGGGCGCCGCCTTACGCCGAGTCCTCCATGATCTGGAGGGTCAAGCCGTCGCCAGGCGCCTTCACAGCCGCCTACAACTACCGCACCGAGTCAGGCATCCCATCGCCGCAGGCGCTCACGTCATGGGGCGGAAGGCTGGTTGTGGCAGGCAATGGTCGGGAGGTCTTCTTCTCTCAGAAGGATAGGCCCACGTCGTTCATCGACATCGACTACATCATCGTGCCGACAGACAAGCAGATCACCGCGATGGTCCCGATGGGGCAGAGCATCTACATCTTCACTGAGAGTGAGACCTTCGCATACCAACCGAGCACCCGTTCGGACGACCCCATCGCCTCAGGCGGTCTCGAGCCGGTGCGAATCTCAGACAGCATCGGGTGCGTCTCTCAGTCGTGCGTGACCAAGAAGGACAGCGCAGCGGTCTGGCTGAGCAGCACAGGTGTACACCTCTCGGGCGGTGGGCTCGAGGTGCAGACCATCTCGGCAGACATCGCGCCGCTATTCACGGACTTCATCACCGACCCCGCCACGAGCTTCTTCACCAGCACCACGGCTGAGACAGGCTCCATCAACATCACGCTGCCGCAGAGAAACAGCGTCATCACGCTGAAGACAAAGGGCGCGTCCGTTGTGTTCAGTGAGCTTCTAGAGGCCGTGCTGGTGACGCTGCCGGACGAGAACGTGTCGCTCTGCTTCTCGGGTGAGCAGTGGTCGCTGTGGACATACGAGTCCAACACCTCTACAGCCGCTGTGCCTAACGTCGGCGCCGTGAAGAACATCCTGAGCCCCTGGCCAGTGGCGATTGATAAGCAGCTCTACCTCGTGGGCTCAACAGATGTTCAGGCGCTGACCGATGCGGCGCTGTACGCAGGCGTAGGCGCGGCCCCTGTGGATGATGACACCACCTCGATGTCGGCCTACATCCTGGAGTACGGGCGCGGCGGAGCCATCGACCGCAGCGTGGATGACGAGGACTACCGCACCATCGCCGGCAAGTACCTCATGGACAGCGTCGGTGCGTCTGGCTCAAAGCAGTCGACGCTTGTGCTGGGCGAGTGGATAACAGTCGAGCAGCAGTACAAGTTTAGGGGCACCGCAGTGGCCGCTTTGCCCAACGGTGAGTCTGCACCAGCGGCGCCTGCCAGGACCGTGCTCATGCCGGTGTACCTGGTTCCTGGGCCCTACTTCTCGAACAACCCCGCTACTGCTGCCATCGAGAAGGTTGAGATAACCTTCGCCTTCGACAACTCACACTGGCGCCCCATCTTCACAGATGCCCTCACGAGCACCAACCTGAACCTCATTCTCCCAGCAGAGAGGCAGGGGTCTGCGGCTGGGTGGTCTGCAGGCACAGGGATAGCTCGGTGTGAGACTGCGGCGGGCGTTGCCAACAGAGGGGGCAACGTCATCCACATGATCTGGGATGGCGCCGCAAGCGCGCATACACACTCGCCGAAGCTCAATGTGGTGCCAGAGAGGCTGAACCTGCTCGGGTACATACCCATGCAGACCATCTCCAACACGTTCAATGTCTCTGGCATGGGGCTCGAAGCAAAGGCCGGTGTTGCGTGGTGTACGCTGACAGACGGTGCTGCAGCAACGAGTGACACAGACATCCTGGCGTGGCGGGAGTGGCGCCTGGTTGATGTGCGCAAGGAGGACTCGGTGGCGCAGCCGGTCGACTGGGCGTACATGTCGGAAGATGTGGGGCTGCCAGAAGACGCAAGGCTGAAGGCTCGAGGGCTGAGCGTCAGGCTGCTGAGCCATGACCAGGGTTACGACATCACGGGCGGATGGACGCAGGGCCAGTTCAACACGATGATGGCTGCTGACCTGAAGACCTGGATGGCGCAGACGGTTGACTACGTGGGTGGCACCACCTTCACCGGCCCCGTCAGCATCACCACCAACCTCTACCCCACCGCCATGACAGAAGAGACCATCCGAGACCGCATCAGGGCTGGCGGCTCGGCCATGCAGAAGGCGAACTTCGCCACATACGCAGCGTATGGAAACCCTGCCACCACGACGTTCGAGCAGAAGGCGTGCCTCATTGGTGACGAGCAGGTTGATGAGATCACCACCTCAGACTCGGTGAAGGGCAACAGCGTGGCGACCATGCTGTTCGGGTTCATGCGTAACCCCGCAGAAAGACTCAAGCTCGAGAGCGTCAAGCTGCTCTACCGCATCGTCGGAGCCGGCAGGCGCAGGAGGGGCAGATGAGCCTCAACGAACTGATAGCGCGCGGCATCCGCCAGCAGTCTAACCGCTTCCGCGAGCACAACGAGGTCGTGCGCAGGCGCGTGGCGGACGCCGTGGATGCTCTCGGCCTCGTGCTGCCTGGGGAGTCATTCCGGGAGCGACTGCTCAAGGGCAACGCGCTGGCCCTGGCGCCCGGTGAGCATGGTGGCAGTGTGCTCGACAAGGAGGACACCGCACTGCAGGGCGTCGCCCCAGGGGCGGTTCTTACCCGCAGGCTGGTGGTGGAGAGCGATGCGGTGATCGACAACATCACCGTATCCGCTGACGAGGGCGACAACTGCGTCAACGTCAAGTCGCCCGCTACTGTGGTCTTTCGCGGCTGCACGTTTGAAAGGCCGCTCACCAGCGACACCTCCGTTGTAGCAGTGGACGCGGGTGCCAAGGTGGTGTTGCTCGGGTGCGTATTCAGGGGTAGCGCCACGACAGCGCAGCCCGTGGTATCGCATGGCGGTCCCGCAGCTAGCGTTCAGATAGCGTTCTGCTACAACAAGACCGGCAACACGCTCTTCACGGGTGGCACCGCAACCGGAACGGGGAACGTCTAATGGCCTGGCGCCGACAGCCTCGAAACCTGACCAAGGAGCTGTTCTATGATGGAACGACGATCGATGGTTCGCGCCTTGAAAAAGCCGTTGGTGAAGTCGTTGGCGGGATCAACGAGCTCGACAAGGGAAACACCAAGCAGCGGTTTGTTGCGACCCAGTATCACGCCGGCTTTAACCCCCAGGATCGCTCCGCGTCTGCCCAGTACGGAAGGTTTCCCTGGCTCAAGATGCGCAACGACGATGACATCTTCGGCTCCCTGGTTGAGGGAGCGCCCTTTAATCGCGCGCGGCTTAAGGGGACTTTGATCCCCGGTGTCCAGAACTACATGATGAGCGGAGCATCCGCATCTAGCCTCGGCGACCAGTTCGCTTGGACGCGGATGTTCCACTTCAGCCGACCCGCCATTTTGTATGGGGTCAGCGTGATGATGCACATCGACGGCGGCGCTGGTTCCACCCGGCCATATACGGGCACGTTCGACACAACGCTCATCCCATACACATATGCCGTGGGCGCTGGTGGCGAGGCGCCACCGCCGTTCTCACCCGGCAGCGACACCGTCGACGTTCCCATTGTGCTCGACGTGATGAACCCAGGCTCACCAGAGGACGCTGAACTCACTGATGTGGAAATGACGCGCACCCAGTGGACCGTAAACGAGAGCATGTTCTCGCTGATTGCCCCGAGCCCTGTCGCCATTGGATGGACGGACATGACGCCACATTACGACTCAACGGGAGCAGCGCCCAACCTTCATGGGAGGGCATTGGGCGGCAGGATTGTGGAGTTCAGAGACCTGAACATCCCCATTCACGAACAGGCGCGCGTCAGGCTCGCGGTCTCCATCCCGCTCTACGATGGCACGGTCTACACGCAGGGGACGTGGGGCACGATCCCATGGTTCCTTCAGGCCTGGAGCATCACGCTCACGGTGCTTGAGGAGGTGCAGTCCCTCTAATGGCCAAGATCACCCGGAAGAAGCTGGCCAGAGGGGCGAAGCTCGTCACCGAGCACGTATTCACGCCTGCATCAGCGGCGCAGACGCAGATGACAACGGCGAACATCGAGGCCGAGCAACTCACGAGCCAGTACGCGCCGTTCAGGGTCAACCTGTCGCTACCGAGGCTATCCGGGGCCACCAACAGGGTGGCTGGGCCGACGGGCGGCATGTGCTTTCACGGCATCCCGTTCGTGCTTCCTCCGCTGCAGGAGGACATGGCCTACACGACAGACCCTCGCTTTGGCGGCAGGATACCGACCCTCGACGACACGGCCCCTGACATCGTCCTCGACGAGGTTAGCTTCTCGTTCGACCAACGCCTCGAGCCCGCAGCGATTGTGTCCAACTGGAGCACTGGCGCAACTGCGGCGCCATGGAGCGCAACGGCGCCCAACAATGCCGCGAAGGTGTCATACGACATGCAGAGCAGGCTGAAGATCGAACTCATGATCTTTGAGAAGCAGCTCAAGTGGCTCGAGGGCACGGCGTCAGTGGGGTTCGAGCCAGGGCGTATGATCTGGTCTGGCACCATCAACCCCATCGACACAAACGGGAGCTTCTTCAGGCTGAACCCATGGGTCGCCTCTGAGATCAACCAGGTCATCGACCCGTACAAGAGCTACACCTTCGTCATATCGGCACCCGAACTCTTCAGCGGGACGAACACCACCGAGGGTGTTGAGCTTGTGTCTGTAGAGGTGTCGATGCGCTTCCTCGCGCGACTCACGTCCAGGGACGAGGACGCCACCATACAGAACATCCCCAACCGGCACCTGGGTGAACAGAACAAGAACCTCACACACGCCGCTGCCGGCACTACGGGCGCGGGCATCAACTCCTCGACCTCACGAGCGCCCATCGGAGCTACCCCTGCAGCGGGTGATGTCATCATTGCCAATGACGCTGGCGCCTCAACCCTGGGCACGCAGACGGTGCTGGCCGTCATCGACGAGTTCAGTAGGCGTAAGCTCCACGGCGGCTACAAGATGGACGCTGACGTGCCCATGCTCGAGGAGATAAAGGACTCCGCCGCCTACACCGTGCTCAGCGTGCCCCTCTTCAACAACGGCAAGTGGGGAGGGCGAGTATCAGACGACTGGCTTGACGAGCCCTACATCGTCAGCGGGACGGACTCCATCATAGACAGGCGCTACATCCCCATCGAGTCCCCGATGACCGTTCATCACGTCATCTTCTCTTACAGCTGGATGCCGTTTCTGTGGTGGGACGGCGCCAACAGGGTAACCGCCAACACGCTCCCGCGACTACCCGCGTCAGGGCTCCCGCCGGCCACATTCAGGTGTGAGGTGGGCGTTGGTATCGGCACAGGCGTACGCGGAGACAACTACAACTATACGCAGGTGGCGTTCAAGTCGATGAGCAACCCGGTGGGCGCTGCGTGGCAAGCAGCCGCGATCGATCGCATACAGGTGGGGCAGCGGCACACGGCGTCCGTTGTTGGCACGGGTGTAGGCACGTCGACCCCGTATCCAGCAAACCTCGAGCTCCACGCCGCAGACCTGGTCGGCGCTGCTGGCATCGGATTCAACGGTGTCCAGGGCAAGCCGGTGTTCGTGGGGCGAGGCACAAGCGCGACTGCGTCGAGGACGGTCGTGGACGGCGGGGCGCCGGCAACCGCTGGACAAGAGCAATGGATTGAGGTGCGTGGCAGGATCGGTGACTCTGCCGGCACCAACATAGATAGCGCGTATACCGCAGAGAGCATGATCCTCGGCTCAGGCGGAATCTGGGTGTACATTATCGGCAAGACCCATTTGGTGTGAGGTAAGAGATGCCAGAAGAAGGCGGGATCAGCACAATCAAAGAGGGCGTAGCAGCCAACCGGTTCCTCTCAGGGCCACAGGCTCAGTCCGCGATAGGCGCCCTGAGGGAGCAGCAGCGCGTCGCCGGGAGAGCGCCCGCCGCGTTACAGAGGGCGGCACAGGCAGGGCTCAACCAACTCCGCCAGGTACAGTCGCAGCGCGCAGCATCGATGCGCGGCTCAGGCGTTGCCACAGGTGGTGGCGCAGGCGGCGGCAGCGGCACCGCGCAGATGCGGCAAGACATCGCCTCGGCAGCGCAGCAGATGGCGGCAGAGCAGGCGGTGCAGGGAGCTGAGATGGAGGCTGCGAAGGTGGACACCGAGGCGACTGGTGAGATCGCCAAGATCCAAGCAGAGGAGCAGATGTGGGGCCCCAACTTCGTGTCCGACATCAGCACTGAGATCTCAGAGATGGGCGGCATAGAGCAGCGGGCCGCTACAACCGGCAGTTCAATCGCCAACAAACTCAACAGTGTCGACCTCACTAACCCGACCCAGCGCCAAGCTGCCATTGACGGCCTAGCGCTCTGGCTTGCGCAGCGCGGGTGGAGGTCCACGCCCGCCGAGCTGGCTGCCTTGGTGGACGCTGGTCGGGCTGGTGAGATAGCAACAAACGCGGGCATGATAGCTCCGACCGCAGGCCCCACCGGCATCAACAAGGTCGGCTACCTCGCCAAATAGGGGCACTATGGCACGCATCATCCCAGATATCTCAGGCGCCTTCGGCATGCCAAGGCCGCACCTGCAGAAGTTCAGGCGACCACGGGCGCCCAAGCGCTCGGGCGCGCAAGATGCTGCAGAATGGATGAGGCTCATCCAGTCCGGTGTAGGCACCGCTGCTGGGCTGTATGGGCTGGGTCGTGGCATCTACGAGGACTTCAGGGAGACGGACGAGGAAGCTGTAGCGAGACTGCAGCGTGAGGCCATCGAGCAGCGTGCCAAGTTCATGCAGCCGGGCGCAGCCACGCTCGAGTTCGGCGTCAAGCCAGAGTTCGCAGACCCTGGGTCTGTTGGCTGGACTGACGAGCCGCGCATCACGCCTGAGGCCATGTCACAGACCACGCCGATGCGTCACTTCCCATCGGCCCAACCACCAGAGATGACTCAGGAACAGATGCTCGAAGGCATCGCGATGGGCATCTCGCCAGAGCAGCAAGGGCGACGTGCTCTCGATGAGCCCTCATACGCACCGAGCGCTGCGCCGACTCGCGAAGAACTGGTTACCCTCACAGAGGGTGTGCCGGAGGAGTGGGGCGTTGAGCGGCTGCCATTCGTCACAGAGGCCATCGAGCGCGCACAGCCCGCGTCCACGCTTGATACGCCCGATAACAGAGCCATCGTCCAGAAGGCCGTGGAGGCAGCACCCACCCCGGAGGCCAAGCGCGCACTGGTCGATCGCGTCAGGGCGGAGGGGCAGTCCGCTATCGACAAGATCGCCGCGCACTTCGGGTGGACAGCAGAGGACATCGAGAGCCTGGACCCACTGCAGAGAGCTGGACTCCAGCTCAAGGGTGAGGAGCTTGAGCGCGCACGTGAGCAGGCAGAGCGGGCACTACCGTCAGCCGTGACCGCACGTGAGTTCCTCGACAGGTCGTTTGAAGGTGAGCAGTTCAACATCAGCGACCTCGCGTCCTCCTACGGTGGGCTGATGGCGCGCGGCAAGGAAGCCGAGGCGCGTGAACTCTTGAGGCTGGCTCGAGGGGCGGGTGACTACGCCTCCTTCATCACCAACCCGAACGAGCCCCCGAGTCTGGTCGAGGCCAGGGCGCGTGACGCCATCAAGAAGGGCGCGCTGGCACAGCCGGCCGATGTGGCCCTCACCGCTGGCGACCTCAAGGACATTGCATCACTCAGGACGCCAGGCCGTAAGCGCAAGGCCAGCCGCAAGGGTCGCGGGAAGCGAAGAAAGGGAGCAGCCGCAGAGGGCGCCGCTGATGACGGAATCAGGCGCAAGGTGCTCAAGAACGTGGGCATCGGAAGGGTCGATGAGATGTCCGACGCGCAGGTGCAGTCCGCCTACAAGGACGCCGTCAACAAGGCGGCCCGTGGCGTTTATGGGAAGGGCAAGGCGGCCGAACTCAAGAAGGAGTTCGGTGTCGATGTGCTTGCCTCGGATGCGGCTGTTAAGCGTGCCGTAGGAACAAAGAGGGAGGAGCGTGCCGTCGGGGCCGCAGAGACCACCGCAGCGGCGCAAACAAGGCGCGCCAAGACTGACGCGGAGAAGGCCGCCAACAAGAAGAAGGAAGCGCACAAGAAGAGCCTGGCGGACATCGGCATCAGCTATAACGAAGCTGTGGAGAACCCGGGCAATTTCGCCAAACCCCTCAAGGATAGACGCACAAAAGTGAAGGCCAGCATCACGGGCAGCCAGGACAAGCTGAGCGGCAACAAGTCGCGCAACATCACCAGGGTGAAGTCTACAAAGCGACGAGCCACATTGAGGGAGGAGCTGAAAGGCCTGAAGGCGGAGTTGGCCACCCTTACCCGCGCCATCAACACCCTTAACGACATCGACCAGACCCCGGCTACGTTTGAGCCTCCCGCAGCGTTCACTGTGTCCACTGACTGATGCCAACAATCCGCGAGATGGCCGATGAGCACGCTCGGCTCGGCGGTACAAGGGAGTCCTTCCATAGCCTGCTGGGCGGCTTTGGTCTGGACTCCTACTCCTCACACCCAGACACCGTGGTGGGCGCCCAGTCAGAGGAGCCGCTTGTAAGCCAGGCGCCCCCTATTGCCCCAGCGCCGCCCATGCCAGAGCCGCTACCAGCAGCGCCGACTGCGGCTGACGCGCCGCAGCAGCGGCTTGGCACCAGGCCTCTGCCATATGGCGCAGCGTTGCGACCGGACATCTCTGGTGGAGTGTCTGCGCCGACTCCGTCCGAGGTCCAGGCCAGGTACAATATCGGGCAGCCATTCAGCTTCGGGCTACCCCCAACGGAGCGCGCCCTGAGGGCATCACCCGGGGTAGTGCCTCAAGCGTTGGCACCGGAGCCCGCCCCAACACCCATGCCTTATGGTGTTGCCGGGAGGCCCAGGCCACCCTCGGCCCAGGACATGGAGCCGATTGAGGCAGCGCTGCGCCCAGTTGGAGAGATGGCTGCGCTGACTGCGCGTGACTATTCCGAGTGGGACCCTGCGCTCGAGGCTGCGCGGAGGTTGGAGTCTGGGCTCACGACTGAGCAGAAGGCATCGCTCGGGACGGTGCCAGAGCGCGCATCGGCTCGGGGGCAGGCGGCATACGTGCGTCTCGGGGCGCTGTTGGGCACCGCCAGTGGCCGCGTGTCCAAGTTCTTCATGCAGCAAGCGGCAGCGAGGGACCCTGATGCGTGGGATGGTGACGAGGAGAACATTGAGATAATCCCCGGCGTGGTCTCTCTGAACATACCGCCGAGCGAGAGGCGCCAGTTCAGCCGGCTGTGGGAGCTCGACACAAAAGACGCGCTGGACCGTGAGAATGACATAGCCGAGGATGCTATTCGGCGGAGCGGCCAGCACACGGTGTTGAGGTTGGCGGCTGAGAGCGCGCTCGACACTGCCGGCGCCATCATCGACTTCATCACCTGGCTGTATGGGTCAGACATACCCAAGGAGTTCTGGCGTGAGGCGCCCGAGGCTGACCGGCGCGCGGTGATATCCAAGGCGCTCGGCCGTGGGCAAAGCCAGAGGATGGCTGAGCACGAGGCCGACCTGTCTGAGGATTGGCGCAAGCAGCAGATTCTTGTTGATGACGCGGCGGAGCGCTGGGTCGAGATCGGTGATGACACGGTCGGGCTTATCAGCGCGCTGGCCAAGGAGCCCGAGGCGGTATCAAAGACGCACTCCATGGCCATACTCGCCACTGCAGCCCCGCTCGTTCCCAGCATGATGAGGGCGGCGCGCTTCACGGGCAAACCGGTATCTGCAGCCGCAAGAACTACGGCCGGCTTGGTTGGGGAACTGATGGAGGCCTATGCGCCCAAGCGTGCGGAGATAGGGAGGCGCATCGGTGACGTGGTCAGTGAGCGCGTGGCAGGGTTCGAGCGCACGTTCTCAGACCCAACCAAGATGGCAGACCCTGGCGCTCAGGCAATGGCGACCGAGGCCCTGCAGCAGGCATCACGCACAGAGGCTGGCGTGGGCACGAATCTTGGAGAAGCGTTAGCGCGTGAGCATGTTGGGCCAGAGGTGTTGCCCTCTGAACTCATTCCAGAACGACCAGGCAGGGTTCGCTTTGAGGAGCGCGCGCCAACCAGCGCAGAGATCTTGGCCCAGGTTCAGGAGCAGAGCGCCCGGCTGGCTGCGGAGACTGGCGCCCAGGTGCCACAGGGGTTCGTGTTGCGCGGAACCTCATCAGCGCCTGAAGTGCTTCCAGAGGTGCAGGCGGTGCGGGATGCGATGGCGGCCCGTCGCGCTCCGCCTGAAGGTGTCCTTGAGGGCGATGTGGTCCCTGCCGGGATAGACACTGGCCCCGCCATAGCCGGTGCTCCGCTTGGTGAGCCGCTCGCCTTGCCGGCGCCACGCGGTCCTGATGTGGCGGTTCCTTACGGGGCATCAAGAGAGGCGGCAGCATTGGGGCGCCGGTTGCGTCTGGAGGACCCGTCTGCGCCAGCGCTAAGGTCGGCAGCAGAGGAGGCGTTTAGTGGCAGATCTAACCTGCCGCTTGAGCAGGCTGCCATGGCGGACGCGCTGGCGTCTTTGTTTGAGGTTGCAAGGAACGCGCCCGACCCCAAGGCGGTGGTTGAGGCTCTCATCCGAGATGCAGGCGGCGATGTCTTGGCCGCTGCGGACGCAGTGGCTCGGTCGCGTCAGCCGCAGCAGGCGGTGCTACGTGGTGAGCCCGAGCTTGGTGCGCGACTAGAGCCGCCCGAGGTGTTGCCGGAAGTGGTAGAGACGCGCGCAGCGATGGAGGCCGCGCGCGCTGAGCCGCAGATACAGGTGCCGCCTGACCCCATGCACCGCGTCAGGGCGCTCCGTGAGCAGCGCGCCGCTGCCGATGTTGAGCGCAAGCCGCGCCTGTTCGGCGGGGAGCGGGACCTTGCAGGGCGGCACGAGGTGGTGCTCGAGGGTGCCACCCCCACGCTCAAGCAGGTGGGTGAGGGCGCAAGGGGGCCTATACCGAACTCTCGTGCGCTCGTGCGCATTGAGTCTCAGCCGTCACCCCCTCTCGAGCCGATCCGCATCGACGTAAGCCCACCCCCCGACGCCCCCTTGCTGCTTGAGCACAACCCTCGCGTGGCGGCTGAGACAGCCGTGGACCCATCGAAGTTCGGCTACAAGTTCAAGCGTGTGCGCTACACGCTGGAGCCTGACGGTCGCCTGAAGGTGAAGCAGCGAGCAAAGGACGCGCCAGAGGAGGTGGTTGAGCTCGCGCCAGAGAGGCGCATGTCTGAGGCTGCGGAGCGCATTATCGACGAGGCCGTCGAGGTCTTCGGGCAAGAGGGCGTGCTCACCCCCGGAGCCGTGAGCAAACCGCAGCTTGCTGCAGCGTATGAGGCGGCCATTGACCCCAGGCTGCCCAACAACCTACAGATCGCGACGTTGAGGGAGACGCTGGTGCCTCGCGCTGCCGAGGCGTTGGTGGAGAAGACCGGCAAGCCCCAGATGCGGAACAAGTATGCGGAGGAGATCGCGCGCGTGGTCGATGACGCCATCGAGGGCTCCATCGATTCGCCGGTCATAGAGTATGTGGACGCCGCCGGTCGCACGCGCAGCTTCTATGTAGTCCGCGAGGCGATGACGCCCCTGCTCGAGGAAGCGCCAGGGTTCGGTCGCGTTGTTGGTGGTGAGATGATTAAGGCCAACATGAGGCGCGAGGGCACCCGCGCCAGGCAGAAGGCCGTACAGGACACATATGGGGATGCGCTCATGGAGTGGCACCCCGAGACCCTCACCGCCGCAGAGGCTGCGCGAAAGCCGCCGTCACTGCAGGCAGAGTTGGACTATTTCATCGGCCGGTACCTGGAGACGGGTGAGCTGCCGCCCATAGCGCGCAACCCGCACCTGGACCTGGTGGCCGAGGGCAAGGCTCGCATCCCCGAGGGCGCCAACTACGCTACCCGTGAGGGCATCTTCCCGTCTCGGCTGAGGCGTAGGCTAGAGAAGATGGAGGACGCCTCTCCTGGCACCTTGGACTCGTCCAGGCTGGCGGACGTGGCGCAGCCGGGGGTGCGTGATGTGAGGCTGCCGGCGCTCGACATGCGAACCATCGCTCCTGATGGCACCCCGGGCGCCCCAAGGCTGAGCGTGTACGGACCGTTGCACCGCACCCAGCGGTGGATTGCGCATGACCGTGGCTGGATCAATGAGCTGCCGCTAGATATCGGGTCGGACTCTCTCTACACCTTTGGCGCGCGCGCGGCGAACTGGATTAAGGCTGCCAAGGTCCCGCTCAACACATCGTCGTGGGTGGGCGCCGTGGTTGGCAACTCGCTCAGCGCGGCGACCAAGCTCGCTGACCCGTTCGCCTCCCTGAAGGCCGTGCATGCCATCATGGACTTCTACAGGTTCAAGGCTGGCCTACCCACCCACTACCCCAAAGAGTGGTACGACGGCATCCTGCGCTCACAAGCCCTCGACACATCCTTCAGTAAGGACATGAGGCACCAGCGCATGGCGCCGAAAAGCGAGACGCTGGGCAAGAAGCTCATGCCGCGAGAGGGTGAGGGCATGTTCGAGTGGTTCGACAGGGTGAGGAGGGAGAGGCCCCCTGCCGACGAGGCGTTGCGCGCTGGGCTCGGAGTTGACGCAGCGTTCCGCATCTTCGACCACTTTGACAACGGCCCGAAACTCTACGAGGGGATGCTGAACACGGGGCGTCACCTCGAGGAGTGGGGCATGCTCCGCAACGGGGAGTTCAAAGAGTTCCACCTGAGCAAGAAGAAGAGGGTTCGCGCCATCAAGAGGGACGATCTGATCCCAGGCATGAGCAACATGGAGGTCAACGGCAAGCGGCTGACTCCAGCGCAGATGCAGGCCATTGTGAGCAGGGCGGCTATGGAGCCCACGCTCGGCACCTACGTGGACTTCTCTGAGTTGCCGCTCATCCAGCTCTACAAGCGCAACATCCCGCTCTTCGATGTGACTGGCTCGCCTTTCAGCGGCTGGCTGTCAGGCTCGACGACGCTGCCGTTCATGCGTCGGGGCATCGTGGGTGAGATACTTAGCGGCCCAACCCCACGAGGGAACACGAACTCCTCGCGTGTGTTGGCCAGCAGGGCTGCCGGTCAGACGGCTCACGGTGCCAAGATCGGCGCATCTATCGCTGGGCTGAATGCGTCCCTTAGCCCAGACAGCGGGATGCTGCGCAGGATGAGCGCGTATTCTGCGTCCGATCCCGGCGCTCAGATCATCAAGCCCACCGAAGAGCCTGGCGTGTACAACATATGGGATGTGAAGAACGCCAACTCGTTCGAGGACCTGGACTGGTGGTTGCGCCTGGCTGAGACAGGCACGCGCTACCTGCCAGAGCTGTTTGGGTATGTGGACCCCGCCTCTACCATCGAGGGGCAGGAGTACCCGATCGCGATGATGACCGACGGGCAAATCGCCAAACTGCCACGGTTCCAGCAGGAGATCGTGCGGGACTCACAAGCCCTCGCGCGCGACCAAGCCGAGGGGATGAGCGGGCTGGACACTGCACGGATTGCGCGCGCGTTCCGCCTGTCTGGCTCCGCAGCCGCTGATGGTGTTTTAGATATAGCCACAGTGACCGATTTTGTAGAGATGAGTGCTCCCCAGCAGCTTGCGCACGCGGTGCGAGGCGTGGCCTCCCTCATCATCCCAGGCGCACACAGGCGCGCCTTTGAGGGCGGTCTCGATCATATGGCGGATGATGACATGGAGCTGGCGTCTATCCGCTCCGCTGAACTTAGAGATGCGCGCGCCGCTGGTGATTCGGAGGAGGTGTCCCGTCTTGAGGGAGAGATTGACGACCTGCTGGGGGCTGCGGTCACCAAAAGGTATTACGGAAGGGTGAAGAGGGGCGAGGTGAAGGTTGAGTTTGGTGACCCATTCCCGCTCGAGGAGCAGGCCCGCAGTCTTGTGGATAAGGTCATCTCACGCATGCTCAAGTCACCGCTATACGTGCGGCTGTACGACCCAAGCAACATGACTACCACCGCGTCGAGTAAGTTCAAGAAGGCATGGGCCACTGGCATGGACAGGACAATCAAGGGGCGATACGACCTGGCCTCCATGCAGGCCTCCAAGCTCAGGCGTGACGCGAAGTCAGCTAAGAACCCAGACGTAGCGGCTGAGTTGTTGGCGAGGGCAGACGCTCTTGAGGAGCTTGCGCTTGTGCTTGAGGATCGCGGTGAGATGATCAAGGAGTACGCCGCAGACTCCTTTGACATCATGCTAGAAGAGATGCACGAGAGGGCCGAGCAGCAGCGCCGCGCCGGCAAGTTCCTAAGGAGGCCGGTGCAGACACCGTTTGGTGAGGACGTGATCGGTGTGCCACTCAAGGAGAAGAGATGAGCAAGATCGTACCCGAGGCACTGGCCAGCTACGCCGAGTCCTGGCTTGGGGCCAAGGAGACCACCAGCAACAGAGGGCCAGAGGTGGACTTCTTCGTCCGCACTGCAGGGGGCAGGCCATCAGCGCGCCCACCCTGGTGCGCCTACTTCGTGACGTTCTGTTGCGATGCGCTGCGTCGTATGGGATTCGATCTACATGAGGTCCGTACCGGTAGAGCTGTGAATCACTGGCTCAAAGCGGACGAGTCCAGGCGGATAGAACGCAACGCTGTATGGGATAT
>Ga0208433_1000275_pt1 | contig 25173 bp, 25 predicted proteins | sample 3_EtaG_FD_184075 | JGI IMG/M metagenome (GOLD analysis project Ga0208433, IMG submission 184075) | Marine viral communities from the Subarctic Pacific Ocean - 3_ETSP_OMZ_AT15126 metaG (SPAdes) (version 2) | ecosystem: Environmental > Aquatic > Marine > Oceanic | place: Pacific Ocean | collected...
GTATTAGCTGTTTGACCTCTGCCTTGGTAGCAACCGGCCCCACTTGAAATGTATCTGTTCGTTCTCTCATAATTTATAACCCGTATTTTGTTAGTAGGTGATTGCGGATAGTACCTGCTTCTGAATCCGTGAGTGCTGAGTCAAATACAATGATTTCCCACATAGCCCCCACATACTCATTATAGCTTGGAGTAGTTGGCCCATCATACGAGGTAAAGAAGGTCGCAAAATCCCAATCATCTGATCCAACATTACCTGTGACACTAGCCAATCCAGAAACAATAAGTTTAGTTGTTGCATCCCCATTAAAGTGTTCAGAAACAACGTGCATATCAGTGTCATAAGCTGGGGTAATCTGGATCTCTGACCCACTACCCTGTCCAACACCAAACTCTCGGTTCGGATTTGAGTTAATGCCTTTCCACCTAGCATCACTATCAGACCGAGCATCGTGTAAGAAATAAGCGTCGGAGACTGACCCTTCTGTGTACTTAAAGACCATGAACACAGTTCCGGGCGAACTTATAGTCTGCCCTGCTGTTGTCTCCAAACCTACGTCGTCATTCACATACACAGCCGCATAGTCAGTCGTATTGACAAAAGCATCACCCTGTATAGTCCATGTCTCACCACCAGCACCGCTGCTTACCCATGTTGAGGTGTTGGCAGTAGCATCTGCTGGGTTGAAATCCAGTACTGGCGTAGCCGTTGGGTCTGTACTGTTGAGCAAAACTACCCTGCCAAAATTCCCTGTAGCCTTGTTATCTGTACCGCTAGTATCTGAACCAATCTCAAACTCATGTGAGCTATCAACCAACGTGCCTACAACATGGGATATGTCGGCACTACCGAGTTGCGCCCATGATACGCTTGCTACCGCTGTTGTAGCAGCATCATCACTGGTATAGAAGTTGGTTGTGTTGGCTGAATTATCAAAAGTAACCCTTATCCAGTGACCTGTACCATTACTAAACCCTGTAGCAGATGTAGAATTGGAATAAACATAATCGGAACCAGTGGTTGATGTGGTTAGGGTTAGTTGGCCACCACTAATATAAAATCTATAACAACGATCAGAACTCCCTCCATACTTACCCGCAACAACATAAGTTCCAGTATCCCAGACATCAAAAGAAGCATAAGCAATAATTGTGAACGCACTGGATACGCTGTTGTCGGCAGAGTCGGGAGTAGAAAAGTAGTTGCCCGAAGTGCTGTCCCTCCTAGCTGTATTGCTAGGCAACACAAACAAATTAGCCGCAGTCCCATTCACGGTATCCAGATCATAATCCGTACCGCCTGTGCCGCTGTTCGTCCACTCAGTTATGGGGAACGTGCCTACAATGTCAGCAGGAGTGTAGTGGGCCAGCGCAGTAGCAAGCAGGGTTTCAGCGTTAGCCAGCTCGTACTTGGTTTCAAGGTAGTCCTGTACCAGTGCTACATCGTCGTCACTCAGGGCTGAGTCGAACACGATGAACTCGTACATTGCGCCCGTTGTCGGCACAGTGTGAGCAGTATTGGAAAACAACGTACCCCAGTTTAAGTGGTATGCCCCTGCGTCCCCTGTCACACTACCCATACTGCTGTCTGTTAGTTTTGTAGTAGCATCCCCGTTATGTTGGATCGTAGTGATAGAAAGTGCGTTTTGGTATGGTTCAGCTAGATATATGTTTGATCCCGCGTACAGAGTAATCTTGTCTGGTGTTCCAGGCTCAGTGTTTACCCCTATACTAGCCGAGCCTGTTGACTTAGCGTTGAAATACACCTCAGTAGCACTGGGATCTGCAATTTTTTGTTTCAGTACCATGAATATAGTCATGGGATCAGCTATCGCTTGCTCCGTCGTTGTCTCTATACCAACCGATCCTTTAGCATACACAGCATCGTAGTCTGTCGTATTGACCACTGCATCGCCTTCAATTGTCCAGACCTCTGCGTTTGCGCCGCTGCTTGTCCATGTGTCGGCGTTGGGGGAAGCATCTGCTGGGTTACAATCCCATGCGGGGGCTGCGGTTGGGTCAGTGCTTTTTATACCAACTACTCTGCCAAATTTCCCGCCCCATGTTGAGCCTCCATCCAATATGTCGCCTACCTGAATATCGCCACTACTATCGTAAAGGCTTGTCTGTGTTATTGTTACTGACGTTCCTAGCTGAGTCCATGATACTGCGGTTGGTTCCGTATCTGCGGCATCGCCTGACGTATAAAAATCTGCCGTATTTGCCGATATATCGTAAGTAACTCTAATCCAGTGCGCGGAACCATTAGCAAAACTGTAGCTTGCATTCGACGCGCCATCTGCAACGGTAGCGACCGTCCCATCACTAGTTGTAACTAGGTACAGCTTGTCTGCGCCTGACTCAGTAGCAAAAGCCCAACAAAATTCCCCTACGGAAGTGAACTGCCCCGCAATGTATTGCCTACCTGTTGAACCCCAATCAGCCAGCGCACCATAACCGATAACTGTAAAGTCCCCTGTAAAACTGTTAGCGGCTGAGTCAGGCGTGGATAGGTAATCTGCGTATGTCACCTTCACCATGTGGCTCTCAAGCGTAATCAAATTAGCCGCTGTACCCACAACCGTATCAAGGTCGTAGGATGCTCCACCCGTACCTGAGTTCGTCCACTCTGTGACGGGAAACGTGCCTACAATGTCGTCTGCCGTATATCGGGCAAGGGCTGTGGCTAGTAGTGTATCTATAGGAGTGGTAGGTGTGCCGCCACCACCGAACCCAAGCATCTGATAACCAAAACTCATTAGGCATCGTTCCCTGCGTCAGTGGTGAAAAACAGTTTTATCCCTATAAGCCTCGCGTCCTCCGCCATAGTATCGCTGCCGTTTGATACAGCCCTGAATATCCTGAAATAGCACATATCCTCAGCCGCTGGCGTACCGGCTATGGTGATAGCGCCAGACTCGCCCGTTACAAGCATGTCATTTGCTGCCGAGATATTGTTGTCAATGACCACAACAGCAGTACCGTAGGTCGCGCCTATCGTGCCGTCGTTACTAACCGCTACACCTTGTAGACTCCATGCCACACCATCGGTATCAGTAGCCGTAGAAGTCCAGAAGGCTTGGAAGGCTACTGTGCCCTCATTCCAGCTCTTTGGAAACGCCACTTGGAACTGTGCGTATTCGGCAGAAGTCCCGTCAAAGTCCAGCACGTTCATATCTGGTTGCCCAGCCCCTGTCGCAGCCTGTGCTATCGCCGCACAGCCGTTAGACACCGTGGGCAGCATAGCCGCTACTGGAACGAATATAGTTGATTTGCCTATGTTGCCGGATGCCAGCCCTGTACAAGTGCCTGAGCTGCCGCTGGCGTTGCCTGTGACGTTGCCAGTTAGCGGCCCTGCAAAATTTGTAGCGGCTGTAATCACCCCGCCATCAATGGCGCTCGACCCGACATCGACAGCGCCAAAACCTGACGTAATCGAACCTGAGTCCAGCGCTCCTACAGTGACCAAATTGGCTGCACTCGTGATGGATGCTTGTGTTCCGCCTGTGACCGTTGCTGCGGTGCCACTGGCGTTACCTGTAACATTACCTGTTACGTTACCTGTAACATTGCCTGTAACATTACCTGTTACGTTGCCGGTCAAATTACCCGTGATCGTTCCACTTACTGTCAATGCCCCGTCAAACTGTACGTCACCACTATCGACCCATAATGCCCAGTTAGTAGCGCCTTCACTTGGCGCACCAGCTATGTACATGGTAGCCGCAGTTGTAACCGTTCCAGTGGCCGTGATATTCGGCTCAGTCAGATAAACAGCGGATACCAGGGCTGTAGTACCGGTGGGGATAGTGATTGCATTGCTGTTGAGCATTGCCAATCTATGCGTGTTTTCAGTAGCGTCAGCCGTGAATGCAGCAGGATCAATCGAGATAAACCCAGTGTTAGCAACCGACTGCCAGCCAATCTTGACTGCATCAACCGCCTTAACTTCAATGTCTATAACGTCGTCAGTATCCGCCGTGATCGAGGAATCCCCGTCAACGTCGAGTATGATCTTGTTACCATTGCTGTCCTGTGTGCCTGTCCATACTGTCTGACCGTCCTTATCTATAGAGTTCGTGATTTCAGTCTCTATGTCAGTCATGGTGTTGTTATGCACCGTTGAGCTAATGGTTGTACCTGTTACGACAGGATTACCGGCTGGAAGCGTGTACGTACCTGCGCCGTCCCTAGAGATTGAACTACCCTCCCGATTCCGTTACAATACATGTCTCTCTAGCATGTAACGGTATCATAATATGCTTAAGAGGATTTCTTGTAATCATTAGAAGTCCCCTGCTTTAGTTGTTTGTGGGGCCGAGAGAATACCGGCTGTCTGCGCTAATTCCAGCGTCTTTTGCAATGCCTGTCTTTCTGCGAGAGGCACTTGTTCCAGTAATCTAGCGGCCTCTTGTGGATCACGCATAATACCATGTAGAGCCTTAAATGATCTTTCGTCCATTTTACCAACCAATCGGTTGAATGCCGTCTTAAATATCATGTATGTCTGATTAAGCGGCCCTGTAGACGGCAACATAAAGATTTCGTCACCGATTATCTCTTTAGCCTTTTTCATGCCTTCTGCCGACATTTTCTCATATTGCGCCCTTCGCGCAAGACTTTCGGTAATTACCTCAACCTTTTCGACCTTATCCGCCGGTAATACGTCGGGCAGTTTTTCAAATCGCTTGAATCCAGTTGCCTTTTTGATCGTGCTTGGGGCGTCCCTTACAGCTTGAGCGAACTGCGCGGAGCGTTGTACACCCTCGCTTCCTTCCTCGCCCAGCGGGGAAATTAACTTGTCACGCAACACCTTGCCGACTTCCATTTGGTTTATCGGTTTAGACGCTTCCGCAAACTCTGACCTTGCTTTGCCATATTGGGGATTTCTTGTCCCCATCCAATCTATCAGATCACCACGCAATGCCTGTACTTCAGCCTTTTTCGTGCTGCTCAAGGCGTTATCGCCAATCTTTCCTAACTTGTCGTCCAACCCTATTTTCACGAAATGGAGGAATTGAGTTAGGTCGTTTTCTGGCGTTAATCCCCGCGCTTTCATTGACTCTGCCGCATCCCCAACTTCTTTTCTGTAATGAGGGTTAGATACAATCGCTTTCAATTCACTATCAGGAGGCATACGGCCTAGTGCGTCGTCAGCGTATGCTGCCTTGTAATTTATGTCTGCTTGAGCGCCACGGGCGGATATAGCTTGCTCTAAGTCGTCGCCTTTGCCTGATATGGCCTCAACTAGCGCCTTTCTTGAATCATCGTCGGCTAATCTTGCTCGTCGATACGCTGTTGGATCACCTGATTCCGATATTTTTTGCAAAGCTGAGAACTCGGTACGTCCAGCAGGAGCCGCTATCTCACCAGCCGCCGCTTGGCCTTCAGGTAATTGTTTGTTCTCACGCAGGAGCTTGGCTATCGCCTGACGATCCTCACCAGCCGTATCCCGCATAATCCTTCCAGCAGCACGTTTACCGCCACCAGCAAGAAGGGGGTCAATTAAATTCCTGCCGCCTTTCAATACCGCTCCTGCTGCTCCAAGGGTCGCGGGAATACCTGCCCCAACCCCAGTGCCAAGGGCAATTTGAGAAGCCTGTTCCTCATCACTAACAGCGGGGGTTAATGCGCCATATCCACCGCCGACGCCAGCACCGGTCAGCACTTTCTGCATGAAGTTTTTGCCCATGTTAATGCCTTTTCCGGCAGTACCGCCAGTGGCAATTTCAGACGCTAACCTTAATGGCATACTTGTCGTATTATCCCTGCGGTGCTGTTCGTCCTCTTGAAGCCGTTGCTTTGCGCCATATCCAGCTTCCTCAAGTGATTCAAGGCCGGTGAAATGGCCTATATCACCAGCAGCGCCGGCAGCAATCCCCATTCCACCTCTGGCTAAAGCTGTGCCACCAGAAACAATGTCTTGGCCGTATCCTTTTAACTGATCAGCAAGTGTTTGCGGGTCTTGGGGCGGTTGACGTTCAGCGGCCATAGTAATCAAACCACGGCTTACAGCCTCGTCAAATTTGGCCCTTGTGTCTGGGTCAAACCGATCCTGTAAGCCACGATCAGCTATTTCCTGCCATTTTTCTCTGGTTTCCATTAGTTAAACAAATCGTCATCTGACATGGATTTAACGTCTTTGGGTGGCGCAAATATCTCATCGAGAGGGATTCTATCGCCATAATCTAGCCTGAATGCGTCCTTAATCCTTTGCTGCGCCTCTTTCTGCATTTCGACCAACTTCTCAAATTCGCTTCTAGCTTGCTCATCACTCTGCGCTTTCTTGACGGCAACCATTTGGTTTTCCATGCGGTCACCTTCTTTATTAGAGACATTACCAACTGCCCCGCCGCTTTTATTCAACGCCCTCATAGACTGCAAAGACTCAACAAAAATCTGGTCAACAATCGTGCTTCTAATGGCTTGAGCGTCCGTTGAATCAGTGCCAGGTAGGTGTGATCTAGGGTCTAAATATGCCGATGCACCGAAAGAAGTGTCAAAGCCAGGGTGATCAAGGAGTTGCGTGGTCTTGTCTATTAGGCGTTGAGAATTCGCGTATAACCCTTGCGCTCTAGCTGCTGCGCCGCCAACCTCAGAGTCCTTTATGGCGGACAATTCTGCCGTTGTTTCCGCAGCTTTGACAGCCCCTTTATGCTCTGGCATATCCTTTTTGGGTATCTCAATCGGAAACTCAGTTGGAGGCGGAGTATATTGTGTTGGAGCCGGTTGACCGCCAGATTGCAATGCTGCCGCCATTTGATTCTGCGGAGGATTTTGCTGTTGCCCAGCGAGTCCTGCGCCACCCTGCTGCATTAACGGCGTATTCATTCTATCCTGCGGCATTGGTGGTGAAGTAGGTTGCCCACCGCCGGAACCCAATGTATTCATAAGCTGGCGCGAATTACCCATGTCACCATACTGGTTACGCGCTATCGCTTGCTTCATTAGCTCTTTTGCTGGGCCTTCAGGCATACTTTGATAATGTTCAATGTCACGGATATTAGACGAGCTACCGTAAGCGCCATCCTTACCGTATCTTTGTTCAGCCAATTCCATGTCGTTAGCGTGACCTTGCCTCCTATCAGCGCGTTTCAATGCCTGTGATAATGCAGCCTGTTTACCAACTTCGGACTCCATAGGCGCGTCTTGCTTTAGCGGCCCTAATCCAGAAGTAGCCATTTCATTTCCAGCAATCGCAAGCAACTTGTCCCAATCCCTGCCTTCAGTCTCCTTATTGACCTTCAGTTGCTCCTTAGCCTCACGCAGTTGCTTACCGCCCTGCCACTGGCGCAGCATGTGAGCCAAGCCCCTGCCCCAATCGGTCGGCTGTCCACCGCGCAATCCCTCCCGCATGGGTGTGTTCATTAGTTCTTCAGCCATTCTCTGCTGAAGGGCTACTTGGTCTGAAGGAACGTAGTTGTAATTAGCCATTATCTGTCCTAACTAAATAGTTTCCACGGTGTTAGTGAGTTTTTAAGGCTCTTTTTGTGGAAGTTAAATAACCCTTCTGGTTCGCTTTCCTCTATCTGAGGGGCTGGGAGACTAATCGGGCGTGTCGGTGGGGCTGGTATTGGCATTATGGTTTACTTGAAAAGTCCCTTGAATCCACCTTGATTTGCACCTGCCGCCCCCAATGCTGCTCCGCCAAGGCCAAATAATCCGCCCATTAAATCACTTGGGTTATAGGTGTCGGCCTGATAATTACCTTGTGCCTGTGCTGCGTTGAATATCGGTGGTGGAGCTACCTGTGCGCCACTGTACTGCTGGAACTGCGGTAATTGAGCCTGAGTACCAGTTCTAAGCGCGTTTATTTCATTAAGCGGTAAGTTACGGAGATATGCCTGTTCCTGTATCTGACGTTGACGTTCCTGCGCTTGTTGCTGCTGGAAGGACTGATTATTCATGAACTGACGTTGTTGTTCTTGGCTCATATTCTGGAACACGCGCTGATCTTCACTCGTCATGTTCTGGAACATTCTCTGTGCTTCGGCAGCGTCATAACTTGCAACTTCCGCCCTCTCGCCAAACTGCTGGCTACGGACAGCGTTCTGCATTTGCGCCTGAACCTGCTGTTCGCTCAATCCCTGCGCTCTCAACTGTTGCTGGAACTGGGCTAAGGATTCCTGCTCACCGAACTGTTGTCCACGTTGAGCCTGTGCGTCAGTGGCAATAGCGCCACGTTCAGCGAACTGCCCCTGCCTTGCGGCATTCTGCATTTGCGCTTGAACTTGTTGCTCGTTCAGCCCCTGAGACCTCAACTGTTGTTGGAACTGAGCCATTGCTTCTTGTTGACCAAACTGCTGCTGATTTATAGCCATATTGACTTGGGCCTGAACCTGTTGTTCGTTCAATCCAGCGGCTCTTAGCTGCTCTTGGAATTGAGCCAGAGTAGTCTCTTCGCCAAACTGCTGCGCTCTCTGCGCTTGTGCGTCTGCCGAAATAGCCTGTCTTTCGCCAAACTGTTGACCACGAATCGCCATGTCCATTTGGGCTTGAACTTCCTGTTCATTCAGTCCTTGAGCGCGTAATTGCTGGGCAAACTGAGCCATAGATTCTTGTTCGCCAAATTCCTGCCCTCTCTGACCAGCATAAGCGTCAGTGATCGTTGCTCGTTCCCCGAACTGCTGACCACGGATTGCGTTATTAATCTGAGTTTGAATTTGTTGCTCACTCAACCCCTGCCCTCTAAGCTGTTGAGCAAACTGCCCTATCGCTTGACGTTCAGAGAATTCCTGCCCACGCATACCCATTTGTGACGCAGTTTGAGCCTGTTGCTCAGTCAATCCTTGTGATCTACGGGCGTTCTCAAGTCCAGCGATACGGCTTTGTTCCTGACCACCGGCTAAAATAGCTTGGGTGTTAAAATCATTCTGCTGCCGGTTGATCTCGTCCATACGCTCGTTATAGCCTTCAGTCCCCGGTGTAAAGCCTCTGGCAATCAGATCAGCTTCCATATCAGAGCGTTGCTTGGCGAACAATGGGTCTTGTCTTGCTTTCATTGCGTCAGTGATCTGATTCAATCCACCTACTGAGGGATCAATCTGATAATCACGTAACCTGCTGGGATCGACCTGGTTTACGCCGGCCATACCATAATTATTCAACTGACCTTGTGGCGAAAGTTGATTTACGTCAATTTCCTGAAATCCCTGCAATCCACCCTGACTCAATCTACTGAAATCGCTCAAATCCTGATTACGCAGTTGTCCTTGAGGAGATAATTGACCGAGGTTTATATCGGCAACGCCCTGCAATTCTTGATTGTTGAGGGCAGAGAAATCCCGTAATCCAGAGGTATCTATGTTCCCTCGTTCCGCTAATTGCGACAGGTCTATGCCGGTCATTTGCTGCAACTGGCTGGTATCTATGTTGCCCTGTTGCGGTAATTGGTTGGGGTCAATCGAACCATATCCGCCCAATCCTTGTGCAGATAGTTGGTCAAAACCTCTCATTCCGCCAGTGTCTATGCTGCCCTGTTGAGCAAGTTGGTTAAGGTCGATATTCCCGTACTGCCCTAATCCAGCGGTATTCAGTCCACTTCTGTCGCCAACAATGTTCTGATTGGGGGGTGGAGCGCCTTTTTTACTGCCAGCACCGCCGGTATACATGCCACCTGGATTTATACCGCCACTGTCATATCCACCGTCGCCTTGATTAAATCCGCCGCCAGCACCAGGGAACCACGGCTGAATACCTACCTGACCCCCACCGGAACCGTAATTGGAGCCAATCGGAGTTTGGCCGTATCCCGTAATGCTGGAGGTCTGGTTGGTAACTGGGTCAACACCCTGCATTCCCGACGTATCGAATGAAGTGCCGAGCATTCTATTAATGTCGTCAAGCCCTGTAGTAGCAGTTTGTAACAGACCAATATCTAACCCTTGGCCGAGATCGAACTTTTGTTGCTCAGTAGGCGAGAATGTCTGCGTTACCGTGGCTTGCGGGATTCCTGCTGTGCCGTATCCACCACCGTATCCACCGCCGTATCCACCGTATCCACTGCCTCCGCTGGTAGCACCAGTGTATCCACCGCCATAAACACCACTGGTGTTAATCCCGCCGTACTGTCCACCGCCGTATTGACCGCCACCACCGAGCGCCCAGCCACCGGTAGAATCACTCCCACCAGTAGGCGACCAAGTCCACGGATTCTGCCCTTGTGCGGTTAATCCAGCCTCAAACCCCGGAGTATAGCCAAATCCCTTACGCTGCCCTTCTTCCAGATAATGCCCGTAAGCAGTCAAGTTGGGGTCTGATTCCATTGCTTCAGCAACGTCAGGACGCTTGGCTAGATATGCAGCGGAGTCAAATTGCCCTTGACCACCAAAACCACCGCCTGTGCCTTGTCGCCCCCATGTTGTTGTCTGGGTGCCATACGGGGTGACGACATTCGGGTTGGACAGGACGGTAGTTTGGTACGCTGCCCGTTCATTGGCTGCGCCCTGTTCTTTAGCCGCCCCCGAATAATCGGGTGCTGGAGGGGCCGATTTTTTGCCCATTTATGAAACTCCTATGCCGCATTCCTATTGAAATACTTGCACTTGTCTTTTGTCATTTCGGTGAGAACGTAATCTACACCAACCTTAAAACCGTCTTGAATTTTACCAATCTCATAAAAACCAATGTTCTTGATAAACTTCAGTGCCTTTTGGTTGTCAGAAGGCGTGATTCCGATGATTTTCGTCCTACCTGATTCCTCACTGAAGGCAAACTTAAAGACCTCCTCTGCGAAACCATGACGCAAAACAAACGGGTTTCCTATCCATATATGAATAATACAGCTATTATACGACCAACTATCGAAAACGCATACTGCTTCCGGTATTCCTTCGTTGTTTAATGCCGTTATTCCTCTCGTATCCTCGCATAAATTCGGTCTTGCCTCGCCCATATAGTCCAAATGCACGCGCTCTAATGGCACAAAACTAACCAATTACTCCTCCATATTCGTATAAATAGTCAGAAGCGGTATATCTTACGTCCAATCCATTACTAATGGTACTCAACTGTAATGCGATGGCTGTCCCTACTGCATTAACGGTCTGCCAATCATTGAACGAACTCACATCACCGCCCCATGTCGCCCCGTCCCATAGTGCTGCGTCCCACAAACCATGTGGGGAGGGGGTAAAAGTCAGTGCTGCTTGCCCCTGTACGTCGTCGCCAAAATCAACAGCAACACCCATATAAACTGCTGGAGTACCATTGGACAAGAAGTTGGGTCTGACAGAATTAACCTGCTTCAACCGGCCCTTTGCCCCTAAATAAGTGAATGCCTGTTTTAACTGCGCGTCTATGTTCAGACCTTTATCAGCGAATAACTCACCAAAATGACCCACAACACCGTCACCGCCAAAGTACATTTTCTCATTCGATATTGCCCAGCAATTAGCCTCGATCTCGGTAAATCGCCACCACGCACCATTCAGCGTGTTCATGACGTACTGCTCCTGCTTCGATCCCTCACTAACCGGCACATTAACCAATACCTGATTACCCTGCGGGAAGAAGGTCATATTCCAGCCATAATTACTGCGGTAATTAACACTTGCGTCAGTAAATGCCGTTGAAATCATGTCGGTCAAGGCAACCTGTGGGTTAGTCTGCGAGGACTGTAGCGCCCCAGATAGCGGAAATACCCCTTGAACTGTAAGGGTTAGTATGTCGCCAGCGTACTTAATCAAGCACCTTGAGCCTATCGGTTCGCCAATGTTCCAGATACCAATCAACCCCCATGAGTTCGTGGAGGAAGGATTTGTACCTTTGAACACAGCTACTTGGCCTTCACTGGAGACAACGACCAAATGATCGTCTGAGCCTTCACCAGCGTCTAATGTCCATGTCTCGGCGGCAACCAAATACCCACCTTTGGAGAAATAGCCGTCTAATCGAGTTCTAGCCGTCGCTCCACCAACCGAATCAACCGGCAGGTAATAGAGCGAGAGCGAGTTGTTCAATATGAGATACATACGCCGCTTGAATATCGTGGCATTTACAATATCAGTGGTAGTTACCCCCGTAATAGCAGGGGTAGAAGCGTCGGTAATCGTTATCCAGTTGGAATTATCCCAGTATCTCGGTGCGTCAGTACCGTTAAAGCAGCATAAATAGGAGTTTCCAGCGGAATTGGTGAAATTAACGTACTGCCAACGGGCATTCGTCAATGATCCAACAACAGCAGCACCAACGGCTCCAGCACTTGTGACATTGTAAAACGAGTCATTTGCCGCAGCAAAGAGGGTCTGTGTACCATCCTGCGCGTTATACGGCATTAAGGACTCAACTTGCTGCCCTATGCCCGTTACATGCTCCGAATAGCCCTTGCGAACCCTTACGTCAGTGGTATTGCCGAACCAATTATCAGTTTCAGCGGCATAACCCTCCTTCATATCAGCAAGGGAATCTTTGGCGTTCCAGCCTTTGACCGGTGCGGAAACAGAGTGAGTGCGGGAAATCTCACGCCCTCTGGCTCTCTTGCGGAAAGCGGGGGTTCTCATAAATCCCAGCTGCCAATCGGGATAATCACGCCAGCTTGACGGTAATCTCTATCTCTGGACTCAAGACTTAACATTGGCTTGGAACCGTCACGGGCCATTGCGTCCATAACTCTACGCTCATAAGTCGCAAAATCCTCTGCATATTCCAAACCCTTCGTTTTCAACCAGCGCCAGCGTAGACCAAGACCCATAAGGTTTTCGTCCAGCAATCCGGTATCGCTATCGGCTGCCCATGCCGCCTGACCTGTGCCACCTGAACTCTGACACCAGGAAGTAGAGGCATAGGAAAAACCCATTGTCTCGCCAGCAGTCGGGGTGGGGGCAATATAGAAATTACCCTCACGTTCCTGCCACTGTTGGTAAGGGCCGGTCACTGGGGAGGCTTGGAGTGTTTGCCACTCCATATCATTCAGAGGGCCAGTTATCGGTAATGAGGTGGTGCGGTTCCAGATCGAATCATTGATAAAGTGGTCGAAATCACCGTCACTGACCACTGTCCCGTCGATTGCACCCTGATTAGCAGTACCGACAATCGTGAAGGTCGTATCTCTAACCTGCGCCCTCCAATGGCAACGAGTTTCTAAGTCCTCGCCTTCCTCGTCGGCTAACGCCAAAAGTTGAATTATTTGTACGTCAGTATTACCGACAACCAAGTTGGGGACGGCTATGCCAACCCTACGGGAAACCTTTTGAACCATTGTTAATAAGGACATTATGCACTTTCAGACACCTCTGGCTCTGGAGCCTTTGGCGGTCTGCCTCGTCGTTTTGGCTTTTCGCCGTCTTGAATACGTTGCTCAAGATCAGCGATTTTAGCCGCTAGTGTATCATTTTGTGCGCGTGTACGCTCATTCTCGGATTCCAAGGCAACCAACTTAGCACCTGAAATCTGGCCGTCAGAAGCCGAAATATAAGCAATCGCCTTTTTCTTAACGTCCCTCGCTCCCATGCCAAGCGCATCCATAGCCTCGTCGGTCATTTCAGCCGCAAGCTCAATCGTGTTAATTCCAAGGTCTACGGCGTTTTTCTGCATAGCCATGTTGATCTGATTCCACCCAACAATCGGTGTACCCTCAACAGGCATTTCAGAACCTTCTTTGAATCTCGCCAGTGCTGACATGCAGTAATCATAGTAACTCTGGGATATACGCTTGTGGTGTAATCGCTCTTTAAGCTGATCCCCCCACGGCGTAGTAGCAACACGAAATTGATATGCTTCCTGAACAGTGTCAGTAATCATGACCTGTTCCTCAACCCACTCACCATTCTTTTCAACAGTGCGGTAAACAGGGCGCTGAACTTCTTTCTCAATCTCTCTTGTCTCAAATGCCCAGCCTTCAGCAATATACGGGACTTCACACTTAATATCCCCGTGGGCGCGAATATGAACCTCAATAGTCGGCACATATACGGTTCTACCCTGCTTCATGGACTCCTGCCGATCCTCGGCGGTTCCATGCTCAAATCGCAATGAGGGTGGGTCGTCCTCCCTGAATGCGTCTGGTTTTTTTCCGGCTCTCTCTGCATCTGATGCTGTATAACTACTTGCTAGGTTACTAGACATATTTTCCTCGCTATGGCGTTTGTGCCGTTAATGCGTTTCATGTGGATCATTCATAAAAAAGGGGCGTAGCAAAGTATACTACACCCCTTCTCTTTAGCGGTTTACTTTAATGTGCGAAAGCTGCCATACACTTATCAGCAGAATCGTCAATGGCATAAGCGCAAACGGGATCGTCTACAGCCGCAGCCAAGGTTAAAGTAAGGTCGGTTGTGGACAAATACAGCGCATCACCATCAGCAGGAGTACCCGCCAAATCCTGAGTTGCTGTGAATGGCCCTTGAACCAACACCCAAACATACTCCGCAGTACCAGTTGCACCAGTAACAGCGACTTGCAGTACACCAGCCCCTACGGGCTTTGTGGCTGCGTCACTGTTATCAGTAACAACGGTATTGTTTTCAGTCGCTCCAGGTGATCCCAAGTAACCAACAACATCGCCAGCAGCGCCGGCAACAGTTGCAGTTTCATTGAGAACTTTTACATATTTATACTTTTTCCCATTGGAAGCCGTATAAACAGTACCTTCTGCGAATGCGGCAGAGGAATCATTTGAGGTTAGCTTTACGCCTATTAAATGCGTCATTTGATACTCCTATGCGTGCATTACACCTTGTAAAGATCGGTTTGAGCAGGTTAAGTTGCCCATCCAGATAATCGGGATAACTACTGCGTCCTGGTTAATTGCTCTCTGTTCCTCAACTTCAGTCATTTCAGCATCGCGGTGGCAGCACAGATTGAGATAATCCGTATTGACCATATACCCGTGGGCGGCTGAGATGCCTGATCCACCGTCAAAGATAACGTCAGCAGTCTTGTACTTCAGTGAAACAAAGCCGGCGCTGGCTGAGTCCGTAGACTTGTCAGTATCGGTGGTGTATCGCTTAATAGAAGTTTGCGACCCTTCAAAGAAAGTGAAGTAATCGTTGGATAGAACAACCAAATCAGGCTTGTCATTCCCTCGTACAAGTTCCAGCCAAAGCTGAAGCATGAAGGGATTTTCAAACGTGCTAGTCGAAAGCGTGATTGCTGAACCAGATAGAGGACTTGAAGCGTCCTGTACCGTGTTCTTCCAGAACGTGAAGGTAGCTGAAGCAATGCCGCCTACAGTACCGCCAGCAGTATCAGGAATCAGGGCTTGAAGGCCACCGATCTGATTAGAGGCAGTTCCGTCAGAGTAAATATCAGACGAAATGTTGTTCTTGAAGGTTCGCATACCGTTTTTCAGACGGGATTTGGCGAGATTCGTGATTTGTCGATCACCGGAGTTAATTCGCAGTTCACGACCAGATGCAGTTATATGTACCGCTGCTTGTTTCCAGTTGTATTCTGCTGCTGACAGCACATCACTTGCACTAATATCCAGAGCGTCATAGCCGCTATATCGCTGCCATGTACCATTCTCTGCGTAATCAAGTTCCTCAACGAGTGTTAATCCACCGTCCTCAACCTTCTTACGGCCTTTTCTGTTCATTTGCATGAGCAGGGCGTTGTTGTTCGTGACGTTATCAGCAAACTCCGCTTTGTGCTTACGGTAAGTGGTCGTGACCAGTTCCGTAAATGTACTGTTTGGAGAAGCCATTTTTCTTTCCTCACAAAAAAGTTAATTGATTATGACCGCGCCTTAATTTCTGCCATAGTCTCGGCCATAGTGTCGTCAACGCTTCCAGTGGGGGTTGGCTGTCTAACGCTGTGGGAGCCACTACGCTCAAGATTGTTATCCAGAGCCTTCTTAGCCTTTTCCACATGCGCTGTTGCTTGATCCTGACGTTTGGCTGAATCTGAGTGAGCCTGTTCGCTCATCAAAATCGGCCTGATCTTAGGATTCGCCCATATTTCGCGTTCATAAGCGGTTTCGAGGTCTATCCCCTCCGCTTCTACAATGGAAGCCATCTGCTGCCTTACGTTTTCAAAGTAAGGATGCTTCAGGGTTCCATCCGTATTCACTGCGGTTTCAAACTGATGTACTTCATTAACGACTAATTGCTCGGTCGCCTGTTGTCGCGCTGCCGCCAATCGCTCATTTACAGTCCGATCCACAGTCCGATCCACGTCCTGTTGGGTTAAACCTTGGGACTGAACCGATTGTCGATTGGTATATAATGCCACCATTTCGTTGACAACGCCATACTGTTTTGCTGTTTCCCACAATTGCTGCGCTTTTTGCTGCGGTGCGGCAGTCTCTAAGACGTAATAAGCGTTCAACATTGTGCCGATCGCTTCCGTCGGATTACTGCCTCTGGCGTTGATTGTGGGCATATAAGGGGCTACAACGGAGTTTATCTGGCGTCCGTAATTAGCGTCCTCTTTGAGCATTTCCACACCACGCATGGAATCCTGCTCTCGTTTGTGTATTTCAGCCCTATGCGTCGGAGAAAGTTCATTCCATGTCGATTTGGCTAATGCACGCCAGGTACTCGGTGGATTCACATATTCTTTAATTTCATTGCCGTCGTCGTCAAGTAGATTCTCAGCAACTACGATTTCAGGCTGTTCTACGCCCTCGGATTCTGGGTCTTTCTCGGCAAACTGGCCTTTTTCATCACGGGCTGGCCCTTCATCTGCCGGTGCCTCCTCGCTCGGCGTTTCCTCGCTCGGCGTTTCCTCGCTCGGCGTTTCCGCTTCAACTTCCTCAATTTCCTCCGCTTCTGAGGCTCTGATTTCACTCAGCGTTTCCTCCATTGACTCGTCGAGGGTTTGTACTTCAGACATAGTGTTCTCCTAGTCCTTGCCGAATGTCCATGACATTTTGGCGTTCCCCGCTTTATCCGTTTCCGGTGGAGGGTTATTTTGATACTTAATGTCGTTTAGCGTTTCTGCCATTGACTTATCAAGTTTTTGGTCTAACTTCTTATCCTCATGCGCTAAATGTGCATTAGCCGCACGGTGTTCGGATTCTTGCCCTTCGGATACACGACACCCGTTGCGCTCAAGGTCATAACGGTGTTGCCGTCTGCCTGAGATAATCTCGCCAGTGATCGGACTTGCATAGTCCTGATAATCCCTGTGTATGAAGTGGGATTTGGGTGGGGGTGGTGGGCGCATATCGTACTGATCCCACATATATTCGGGGATTAATTTGCCTGTTTCTGGGTCGGTCAAGTAGCGCATAGTCTCTACCCGCTCTTTCTCACCAAAAGCCTGATCCCAGTTATCGCCAAACTTCTCTTGTTTGACCGAAAATGGCCGTGGATTACTGCCTTTGCTCATATTCCTCTGCCATTGTGATTGCGTTTGTGAATGGAGTTAAATCCGTAGAAACTTCGTAATTGGGGTGCTTCCTCTTTTTATTGATTAGACACTTCATAAACTTCACTACAACCTCTGCGTCAACAGGGCGTATAGTCTCTACAGTATTCGGAGCCAATAGCGGATTAAGACCAAGGATTACCATTTCAGCCTCAACCTCCCTGAACTGTCTATATAAGGACTTATTCAGTTTCGCGGGACTCGACATTCACAGCCTCCCAGCCTTACGCTCACATATTATATGTTCCATAATGGTTATATAGGACTCTAAATCCTCGGAAGGCATTTTTTCTAACGGGTAATCTAGGCGCGAACTTTCGTCAAATCCCACCGCCCTGATCTCAGCCTCTAACTCTATACAACGCTCATGAAGCGGGGCATTTAACTGTACAACGCTCAATCTTTGCCCCTATGAACGTGGACTTCAAAGAATCCGTCCTCGGCAATATGCTCGATAGACTTGAGCTTCGGGTGGGTGAACTGCGCCATGCGCTCCCACTCCTTATTAACGTCAACCTGTGCATTTGCGTCGTCGGGGGCGTCGTCAGCTATTTTCTGTAGTCGATCGGCATTTGCCGCCATGCGTACAATCGGATCAAAGTCGTCGCCATACATGGCTTTCAGCCGGTTTAGCAGGAATTTCTCATTCCTTGGCGTCTGTTTAACTGGCATTAGTAGCCTCCTTTATCCATTAAAGGCTGGAGTCGTTTGGCACGTTTGCTCGCGTCTGCCTTGGCCTTCATGCGCCTTTTCCTGTCCTTTTTATATCCACTATGCTCATTGAGCATGTCGGTTGCCCGTTTATCAGCCTTCATTTTGCCGCCCATTTTGTTTCGGCCCTCTTTGGCTAACAATTTAGTCCTGACGCCTCGGTGCAATGCGTCTGCCTTGCCCCCCGCCTTCTTTCTATCCGATTTAGTAACAACTTCCCTAGTATCCTTATCGGCTTTGGCAAAGGCCGATATTGGGCCTTTATTGTCGTACCTGCCTTTAGCCATTTCCTGCGCTCCTTAATGGTTGTGCCTGTAGTTTACGCATTTCAAACTGAAACTTTGCCTTATCAGACTCCATTTTCATTTGAATTTCAGCCATAGTCGCTTGGTGATCAGCTTTCGACTGCTGCATTTCCATTTGCATTTTCTGCATATCCATTTGCATTTCAGCCTGTTTAGCCTGACCTTCAACCTGTAGCTTCTGCATATTGGCTTGCATTTCAGCTTGCTTCATTTGTTGATCAGCTTGCTGCTTTTGCTGTTCGGCTTGTTGTTTCTGCTGTTCAGCTTGCTCCTCTGGCTTAGGCTCTGGTGGGCCTTCCTCCATCATGGCGTCCTCAACCTCACGCCCCAGCTTGAACTTACGCATAACCGAAACGAGGAATTTCTTGGCCGCAGGTTTAGTCATTACACCCTGCTCAACCATTGGCTGTAGTCCCTGTGTTAGCGGCCCTACACCCTGCATTAACTGGGTCAATGCCTCCTGATTAGCGGTTTGATCAGCCTGAATCGTTGAATCAGTCTCAATATCTATGCGGTAGGCTCTGAGAACGTCGTTACCCATAACCGCTTTCAATTCCTCCCACGTTGGCTTACTCAGCATTTCCATAAGCTCTGCGGGCGGTTGAGGGGGTTGTTGTGGCTGTTGTCCCTGCTGCTTCATGGCTTCAAGCTGCATTTGAGCTTGCTGCTTTTCCTGCTGGGTTGGATACCTCAGGCCGGTCATTTTCATGAGCGTTTCAGGTGAGAAGTTCTCACCAATAATCTCAACCGTCATTCTGATTAAGTCTCTAGCATATCGCTGAATCTCGCGCTGTCGATCCTGAAGCCTCTGTGAGCCAAAATTAGCCTTAATCTGCTGTGCGCCCAGTGTTTCATTAGGATTGGATTGGCCACGAATAATGTCCGAAATGCCTGTCAATTCGTATATTTGAGTGATTGTGTCAGTACGATACTGTCTTAGCTGTAAAAGCACTTCAGCCAGCGTTGTTATAGGCAGCATCCAGATTGCTTTGTCTATACCGCCTTTTTCGATCAGTCTGGACAGGTTTACAGCCGGAATCATGTCGTTATCAGTGGCGCTAAACAGTTTATCCATTTCGGCCATAGTCGAGTCGTATATACCACGGACTCTGAGCGCCTTGGTAATGCGCGACATTCGGTTGGTAACGTCCTCAAGATTGTTCGCCAATGTCTCATACTGGGAGAAATCGGTGATAGGAACCATTGAGGTTGTTGATTCAATCGAATAACAGGGTTTGGGTATCGGCCAGAAATCTTGCAGATTCAGGGGGTCATCAGCCACCTTGATAAAGTCGTCCTTGAAGGAATCGGCCAGCCATAGGACTTGATTTCCGTCCTTATCCCATATTTCCCAGACTTTCGCCCGTTTGAATACTCGGGCTTCCTCGTTCTTTTCTTTCTCGGACTTGCCCTCTGCAACGTCATAATTGAGCTTATCGGCAAATTCGGGGGATAATTTCTTAATCTGGGCCTTCTTGAGCATGTGTTCAAAGGCTATCCACGGAATTTCCTCCCACGTATCACCTGGCCCTAAGAGTATTTCGTCCCACTGAACCGGTGAATAACCTACTTCCTCATTGACAACTTCCTCATGTTCTTCGCCGTCCTCACCAAGCACCATTTTGGTTGTCGGGAGGTATTTGATTCTGGTCACGCCCCTACCGGCAAGCAGCATGTCTTGAGTAGCGCCTATCATGCGCGGGTGGAATTTAGAGGCTTCCAAGGTAAATGAACAGGCACGTTCCAGTATTTCAGAAACGTGTTTGCCTATAGGGTCGGCGTCCTTAAACCGTCTGCGTATGTCAGGGCGGGGAACTGTTGAATACAGTGCGGGTCTAATCGTTTCCACATTCGACCATAGGATATTAAACGTATCCTTCTTTTTGTGGTCAGTATTGCCTACACGCCTGTCATTGCGGTAGGTTTTGTTGGCAACTTCAGCCTCAGCTATCCACTCTTTATCCCGTTTCAGGGCAAGCTCAATTTCCTTACTCCAGCGAGATGCGTCGGTATCGTCACTTTTCTCGATCATTTCGTCAGCCATTTGCTGCCCTCAACCATTCATCTTTCTGTTCTGAGAAGGATTCTAATACAGTATCAATGACAACGCTCTCGACATTTACCCAGCCATGTACTTCGGACGAGCCGTGATCAAAGCGAATGAACTGTTTATCAGGACTGTAGTTCTCTGGACTTGTGTCGATTTCCACCTGATAGTGAACCAAACGAGAGCCATGCTGTGCAGAGAATACTTCGTCCTCCTTAAAGTGCATGATTACTCTAGTTGGACGTTCAAAGGTCATTATTTCCTGCATTAATTAGTCTCCAGATATAAATCAAATGCGGCCCTTAACTCGGTGTTGGTAAGCCCTACCGTTGAGGTGACAGCAATATCTGTATTACGTTCAATACTCATGAACGCTCCAGATCATCATACTGAAGTACAATCTCACCACTACTGGAGTTGTGATCAACGACCAATGAAGTCTCAAACCTCACGCCAACGTCACGTCCTGGTGCATAGCAATCCCCGTCAGTTGAATTAGCTGGAATGCGGTAGACAATGCTTGAGTCGTCAAGAAGGTGTATTCGCGCACTACCTGACCCGATATTCACATAAACGCCCAATAATAGCGTCGGAACGTCGTTGATTGTGGTCGTTCCGCTACCTGAGATAGCCAGAACCCTGTATTTCCACTCTCTAATCATTGCTGCCCCGCTAATCGCCGTTTTTTATTAACAGCTAACATTTCATCAAAAGTTCGGTCTTGTGCATACCGCGCTTCCTGTTTTTCAGCGGGTAGTTTATCCCTTGACCACGCAATAGCCAAATATCTGATCGCATCAGCTATGTCAGACGCCCAATCATGCTCTGGTTGATCACGGAAACGCTTTCGCTCGTCGTCCCACTCCCTATGATACGCTCTACAGCCTTCAATTCCCATTTCACAGTCAGTATCTATCTCAGCAACGCCCAACATGAGCCGAGTTGCGTTGATTCCGTCCTGTAATGACAGTTTAGGCACAATTTCAACATGCCCCCAGCCAAATCCAGCAGCAAACTGCTCCTCAGCCGTTTTCAGGGTCGAAAAGTTCTTTGCAGCAGCGTCATGAGGCATATATACGTTACCAATTTCCCAATCTAAATGATGATCCCACTCATTCGCTGAACCCCACTCAACTTCACACCTGTCATCAACAATGTTGACCTGACAATCCCTACCGGCGATCAACCCCATGTAATACTTGGGGTCACGGTTGGAATCCATGTGAAACTCAAGGATATAGACCCTCCCGTTGTAGTTCTGGAAAAACCACATAGCCGTCGAATCCTTGCGTCCAATGTCCATTGCAACGTGAACGGGGTAGTTAGGATTGTGTTCAACACGATGAATCCTGCCTTCTCTGTCCATTCGGGCAAATTCACCAGAATAGTACGCGCCCATAATCGCTGCATCCCAGCTACACTCGTACTCCTGCTCATATAGAGCTAAACCCATTGCATCACCATAAGTCGAAACGTACTCAAGCAATTCCTCCATCAGTTCAACAGGAGTAAGCATTCCAGTATCATGAACAGTGAGCTTTTGGGTGAAGTGAAGCGGGTTTTTCAGGGAAGCGTTATACGTTGAATAGGCGTGATTCTTGCCACGGGGAGTGGTTATAAAGATTTGCCAGCCTTTGTTTTCAGCAATAATCGGCCTGAGATAGCCTCGCGCTGAAGGGTTAGCCAATGCCCACTCAGAGTATACAATACCCTTGGGGGTTGACCCGATTGCGCCCTCAAAATTGTCTGACCCCAAACATTGCCATGTGGAAGCGTTGTGCTTGCACTTAACAAGCATGTCGGTGTCCCGTTTTTCAAATAACTCCGGTATGAATACTTCATCGACACGCCGTACTCCTGTTCTCGGATTTACAGCTTCCCAAATAGCCTTACGAACCTGGTTGCCTTTGGGCAGCATGTGCCAGTAGTTTGCGGGGGTTTCAAGCATTTCACAAGCGGTATGATAGAGGGCAACTTCGTCCTTACCGGCCCGTCTATGCCAAATAAGCTCTACATGACGCCCACCAGCAGAGAGATAATCCCAAACTGGTTCCTGATAGAAGCGTCGCTTCCACTTCGGCGGATAGTCGAGCTTCATTTACCGGTTTCTAAATCGCGTACCCTCGCCGCCAACTCGCTAATATCAAGATCACATTTAGCAAAAGCCTCTTTAGCCTCTGTTGCGGTGAATCTATCGTTAGTCAAATTCTTAAACTCAGCTAACTTGAAGTTGATATAGCCTATGTCCTTCTGAACCAAACCTATATTGATCGAATTGGTATTGACCGTATTGCCAACCCACACCAAGCCAATCAGTATGAGCGTCGATATAATAGGGGTGAATACTTCCTTCAAACGTATGGATTCTGTCGTCATACTGCTACTCCGAGGGAATAAAGTCCGTACCATCAGCAGTTTTGTGCCAACGTACATAATGTTTGCCGTTCTTGTAGTCTCTGTCAAGTAACCCCTGAACAGTGCCAATCTCAAGACGTAACTCCTTAACCCTAATTCGTACATCACTTAACTTCTTATTGTCCTCTGGCCCAGCTTCTTTAGAGGCTTCAGCAAATTCTGTCCAATCAACAAACTGCGAACAGAATCCGGTCTGTTGAGCAGATATTGAAATCTTAGGGGGGGACTCTAACTTCTTGGGTTCCGGCGGCGGAAAATATCGGACAACAACCGCACAACCAATCAATCCGAGAAAGATCAATACAGCGTAGTTTATGTCAATCCCCCAGCCATAATGACTAGCCAAGGGCGCAGCAAAGCCGACAAGCATTAGAACCTGCCAGAACTTCAACTTCTGCATGAGTACAGCTATGTTATCAATCATCATACGCTAACAATTCAAATCTACGCCGCCATAGATATTAACTCAGCGTAGGGCAGAATGATACCAAGCGCACCAATCAAGATACCGTGATCAGTGAACGTACCCTTGTATTCCTTGCCAGCATAATAGACATAAACCATACCCCGCCCCACTGTGTTATGGGAGTGATACAGACAGTATAGCACAACACAAGAATCAGGGTTAGCAGGTTAGTAAGCACTTACTTACAGACAAAGAAGTGCATTAGGGGGTTAGTGGACACTAACATAGCCAAAACCTTAGAATACGTATAGTGATTTGGTTGGCGTTGCTGGGAATAAAGAATCCCTACAGGCCCCGACGCTCGGCATAGAAATGGTAAATCAAAGCCAATAAAAGGCCATATCACCACCGCCATAGACAATAAACCTACAACGTGGGGGCTTTGGTATGTCTCGTAAAAATGTAAGCGGCTTTTGGAATCCTAAAGAAGCCACCTACCGTAAAAAGAAACGTAAAACTAAACGACCCAAGAAAGTCAGTAACTCTACGCCAGGAAGGGACTTCTACCTGTCAAAACGGTGGGATAGACTCCGGCGCAGAACACTCAAACACTACGGCCTAATCTGCATGAAATGCGCTGTAACCAATACCGAACTCCATGTAGACCATATCAAACCCCGATCACTCCACCCAGAACTACAGTGGAACTTCCTAAACCTCCAAGTCCTGTGCAAAGCCTGTAACGTCGAAAAGTCCAACACAGACGAAACAGACTACCGTAAGCTAGAATCTGCATGAGGTAGTTTGAAATTGGTTTTAGGTCGAATAGGAGCCGCTATCCTCGATTCTACTTGAGGTGAAGCGAAAACGATTTTAGGTCGAATTGGTCGAGACTCCTCCACTGACCCACCCCCCCCTCCGCGCTTACCCCGCACCCTTACCTATCCGGCATTCATTACCGGATTAGTCTTGATTCATTACAATGATAGTAGGTACAGCGTCTTATCCTAGTAAGTAAGTACTAACTATGCAGGTTAGTAACCACTAACTTAGTAGCTATAACTGCCAGGAATACAGGCTATAACTGCCAGGAATAGAGTGTTACCAATTGTAACAACTAGCCAAAAGTGTTACCAAAAGTAACACATTCCCCCATTTCCACTGATTCCATTGACATATGAGCCAGATTCACGTTGATATGCACCAACATGAGGCATTGTCGTTTGATTATTACCGGTAAAAGAGTAATGTTGGATATGTTCTATCAACTACCTATATGGAGCGAATATGCATAAGATGAAAGTTCAAAACATGACCAGCAGTAGAGGCAACAAAGTGGCAAACCAGTTCATCATCACGACGGATAACGGCAGAGGTCGTACATTCCAGAGTTATGACACGGTGATAGCGAAGATTCAGGAGTGTTCTGGCGGTCGCGTCGTTGTACTTGACGAGAACAGTTGGGATTGCTCTGTGACTACCCGCCGTTACCGAAACATTTTTCTCGGTGAGAACAAAGCCGAGACAATCGCGAAGATAGACAGCGGAGAATACCTTTTAGCTGACCTCAACAATTAACGGAGAACTAAAAATGTCTGAACAGATAAAGTGGACGGCAAACGAGGAGCAAGCTATTGCTGATATTGAAGCGATAATTGACGCCAATAGCGTCGAATATGCTTTACAGGTAGTCGCTAAAGTTTGCCGATTAAAGGCAGATCACATTCAAAATTATTGGCAAGGCGAAGATCAGGCACTATTTTATAACAATCTTGGCGCAACTATTGACCTTTGGACTGAGCTGTTATTTGACGAATCCGTCTAATCCAGCCAAATAATTGATCAGGGATTAAATGGAGTGATTGATATGAAACTCACATTTACAGCAAAGAATGAGCAGGTAATGCTCAAAATGTTGGCTAATAAAATGACTGAAATTAGGAGAAGGTTAAATCCTTGCCCTAGCGAGATACTCGAAGA
>Ga0208433_1000277_pt1 | contig 24985 bp, 17 predicted proteins | sample 3_EtaG_FD_184075 | JGI IMG/M metagenome (GOLD analysis project Ga0208433, IMG submission 184075) | Marine viral communities from the Subarctic Pacific Ocean - 3_ETSP_OMZ_AT15126 metaG (SPAdes) (version 2) | ecosystem: Environmental > Aquatic > Marine > Oceanic | place: Pacific Ocean | collected...
GTAACAAAAGGAGTGTCTGTGTTGGTAGATCATAATTCTAAAACCATTTTATTAGATGAAAACGATCCAAATGAGTTAGACGAAAGTTTAAAATTAGGAATAAGCTCGGTTAAAAGCAGCAGTTCTAAAATTGATTTTAAAAAAGTAGGCAAGCAAGGATGTTATACCTTTCATTTTAAATCAGGCGATCATTTAAAAGCAGAACTATGGTTTAATAGTGAAACTTTTTACGTTGAAAAAATTGTTTATTACCCGAATATAACCAACACTGATGAAGCAGACAGTTATTCTAAAGTCGAAATTTTAATTACCAATTACAACACCACTTTTCAACCCGATGAACAAAAAGACTTTAATATATATCAATACATTAAAGTCTCCAATTCAGAAATTACAGTAACAGAAAAATATAAAGAGTATAAGCTGATAAATAATATAGGATATTAACGAACGAGAAGTGCATTTAGAAATTTTTTAATTAAAAAATTTTAGTTCTATTCTTCTCTTTTAAGAGAGGGGAGAAGGGGAGTTAAGAACATTAAAAATAAAAAAATAAAGATATATGAATTCAGGAAACAAAAACCTACTTTTTACATTCTTTGTAATGTTGTATATAGCGCTTACATCATTTACATCTGTTTTTGCAGGGAATGAAAGTTTTAAGAATAAAATAGAGACATGTGATATAACAAATGGAGCTTCATTTTCAGTTTCAGATGATAAATACAACTTTATGGTAGCCAATCCCGGTACATGGCAAAATTACTTTAAAATAAAAGGAACATCAACAGGTAAAATCACGTTAAAGTTAGACCCCACACATAAAACCAATCACCCGGCTTTTACTGCTACAGCTAACATCTCCGTCACTTATATTGATCAATCCTTGTCTAATAACAACTTCACTACCACTCTTGAGCTTGATTATGATCCTGCTGCAGGAGTCTCGTCCACTGATATAGCTACCTATTATTTTTCAGATGTTCATAAAATGACCATTACATTAACATCAATAACCACCAATTTACTTGGAAATGCAGTGCCTGATGGAGTAATGTTAGAAGGGGAAATAGACCTTGAGCGTTACTATAATTTCGACCATACAGCACCCCCCACTATCAGCCACAACATAACCGATGTGGATGCAAGTATTGACAGAACCATGCAATTTGTATGGCCGGTAGTACCGGGGGCAGAAGAATATGATTTAGAGTGGACATTTATAGACGATTATAATTCGTTGGCATTGAGCAAGCCAATTGATTTTAAGAACAATGCAACCAGAATTACCACTTCAAATAACTATTATGAAATACCGTTGGTGTATGAAAAAGGATATATTCTGTATAGAGTTAGAGGAGTAGGAAAGCTATCTCCCGATTTTGAACAACGTGTGGAGGGAGCTTGGTCTTCTAGTGCATATTCCTATTCTACCGTAAACGATTATACAGAAAAGTACTACTCCAACCCTCATGAGTTGGATGCTTTTAATTGGGGCTACCAATCCTTCTTTACAGAAAATGGTATTCGTGGAGAGGGAGTTTCTTATTTTGATGGAGCATTAAAAAATAGACAAAACCTCTCCAAACTAAATACCGAAGATAAAGTAGTGGTTCAAGAAACCTTTTACGATTATCAAGGACGTCCTGCCGTTAGTGTGTTGCCTACACCCATTGATGAAAGAACCTTTAAATACAGAAGTGCTTTTAACCAAAACAGTAGCAATCAGGAATATACTGCGGATGATTTCGATATAGATAATCCGACCAATCCGGAAATGAGTACCAATAGCGGAGCATCTAACTATTATTCTCCTCTAAATCCCAATCAGGATGGAGTAAATGCTTACATTCCCGATGCAGAAGAATACCCTTTTACACGAACACTATATACCAACGATTTAACAGGAAGAGTAAAAAGTCAGGGAGGCTTAGGTGCCAACCATGCTATAGGTTCAGGTCACGAATCCACATTTTATTATGGAAAGCCCTTGCAGCATAAACTTACCGCTTTATTCGGTACAGATGTTGGTTTTAGCAAAGCCTATAGCGAAACCATGGTAATAGACCCTAACGGACAAGCCTCTGTTTCGGTAATGGATGCCTCAGGAAGAGTAATCATTACCAACCTTGCAGGAAATCCTCCTGCTAATTTAGAAGCCATTCCGAGTCATTTAGCCAAAGAACAAATTACAGCTTCTATCTTAGATAATACGGTTGATTATCAGGATGGCTATGGGTCTTTAACTACTACACAAGCTTACATTTCAAAAGCAGGCGGATTGCATGCGTTTACTTATAGCTTAGACCCCGAAACCTATACCGAATGCCTGCCACAAGGAGTATGTTATGATTGTGTATATGATTTGACTATTAGTGTAAAAGATGTATATACTATGGCAGAAATGATAACCAACGGACCATTTGTGGTTACCATTGGGGGCAACAACCCTTTAAACAATACTTGTGAAAATACCTTATACAATAGTCCCACTAACGGAGAGTTGGAAGTAGAATTACCCATAGGTTCTTATATCATTACTAAAACATTAGAGGTGAATCAGGCAGCTATTGATTACTATGCCGACCAATACATGAACGAAAGTACTTGTTTAGACGATTACCATAGTTTTTTTGATGCCTTTATTGCAACAACAGATTTTTCAGGATGTAATGTAAGTGCCTGCTTACTTTCTTGTGAAGCACAATATGGAACATCCGAACAGTGGTTGTTAGCAAATCCAACTGAAGACATTGAGGATTACAATACATTAATTAATGCTTGTATAGCAGCTTGTGAAGCCCCAAAATCTCAATGCGAAGCTTATCAATACCAAATGATGCTGGATATGAGTAAAGGAGGACAATACGGGTTGTATTATGATTTCACTAACAATGTGGTGGATCCGTCTATTTTTCCTTTATCCGTTTTTAACATTGAAAATGATTTACCCGATAATTACGGAAATACCACAGCAGGTACAGGAGCCAACTGGACGAATCCTGCTTCGCCTTATTTAGATGCTGATGGTTCTACACTTTCCATTATACCTGTAATAGATTTAGGAGGAGGTGTTTATGATCCTGCTGTAAGGTCGGGCGTTACTGTTTCCGGAACTGCGGGAGCATGGTATGTATATCCTGATGAATTGGATGATGTAGAAGACTTTTTAGCCAATTGGAAACCCTCTTGGGCTTATTCCTTACTGTCTTACCATCCGGAAATTTGTTACTTAGGTTTCTTATGTGATGCACAAGATGATGTGAACGGATTAATGCATGTTTATAACAGCGGCTTATACGACCAAGACATGCTAGCCGTGCAACGCTATGATGATGCGTTAGCAGCAGGTTATTTAAATCCGTTAAACAATTCAGTGCCAACATTAACCTACGTTTCTCCGGGAGACCCTTTTCTTGCTTACCTGGCACAGTTATCTCCACCAAAGAATACTTATTTTGAAGATGCACTAACTTCCTACTTTACAGATGGATATGGCACCATAGATATATGGCAAGCAGCATTTGCATTGGTATATTGCCCCGGTTCATTAACTAGTACTACAGATGTTACTAGTTGCATTAGTACTCATTCTGCTGCTTATTTTGGTCTTGACGATTGCCGAAAAGATGAAGTATGGCAAATGTTCAGAAAACTATACCTTGCCAAAAAAAGTGAGTTTTTTGATATAGAAATGACCAATTATGCCATTGAAAACGGTTGCTACAACGGCTGTATAGGAACAGCTACTTTTGATGAAACAGCATTTAATTTTAATTGCTATGATTCGCTGATGACACCTGCATGTGCTACAAAATCGGATCATTATGATGGCACCTTAGACCATAACCTTAATTTAAACCAACCTTGTTCCGACCTTACTTACGCCAATTATGCCGATAAAACTAAAATTTTCGGAACCGTGTATGATGATTACTCTCCTGCTAATTTTCCTCCTCCTGCAGCTACTGTAAACGCGCAAATGGTGCAAGATATTGAAGATTTTTGTGATGCTTCTTGTGCCGATTATGCAGATGCTTGGATAACCCAATTAGCCGATTGTGGCATGAGTACGGGAACAGAAAACAGCCTTAAAGCTGAATTAATTGAACTCTGCGAAATTCAATGCAACCCCTTAAGTGTACCTCCTTTGGTTACTGCCAATGGCAATGCTACCATAGAAGAAGTAATAGACCATTGGATTTCCGGTCTTTATGCTGCTGCTAATCCTCCAACAGATGCAGGATGCCATACCTGGTTGCTGATGGCTCCTTCACCCACCATGCCTATTTATGCCGAAGATAATGCACCCAAATTGGCAGATTGTGGTTGCGATAAAGTATTGCAAAACGAATACGATTTCTTAAACGTAACGCCTTTGCCTTCCGGAGTTACTACCTCAGAAGAATTATTTAACCATACCTATGGTTTTGTGCCGCTTAATTACCAAAATTTAGTATGCGAGTGTAACAATGCTGCCGAAGCCGATGGTGGCAGCTGGTCACCAAGCTTTACCTGGGGAACAGTAGAATTAGCTTATTTAACTAATTTAGACATGGTAGTAATGGAAGAACTGGCTTGTGAAGAATGTTTCTCTTGCTCACAAATGGCAACCATCAAAGCAGATTTTGATGCCTCAGGAAGTTACGATTTCCTAAGCTCTGACCCTAATTATGAGTTGTTCTTAACCAATTACATCAACTTTACCTATAACCAGGAATTTTCTGTAGCTCAGATAGAAGAATTTTTTGAAAACTGTACTTACCTCGGCACTCCGGGAAATACCGTTTGGGGCGATACCCCCGAAAGGCTGCACTTAGAATGGCTCTTGAAAAAAACCGCCACTTGGGGCGATTTATTCGAAACCACCCCCATAGACCTAATGACCTACATCGGAACAACTTCCTTAGAGCAACATACTGTTACCGGTTACCATTATTGGTCATTAAATACCAATGCTTGCGGCAACAATACCTTGGTACTATATGTAGGTACACAGACAGGAGTTCCCGAATGTACCATTACCTTAGACCTTACCACTGCCATAGCCAACGGCTACAACATTAATTTTTGCAACATTATCAGTTTTAGCAATTTGCGTAAGCGAGGAACTACCTGTACCAATACCAAAGATTTTTACATAGATGCTACCATTATTGATGGCATACAAGATGAAGTAGTTACCATAGAAGGAACTTCTACCTGTTATCCTATTGCTACTTGTGTGGATGATGTTGCTGACTTAGCCATTTGCAAAGAAAACAACTTTGAAATTACCGAAGAAGACCATTGTACTGCTTCACTCATACAAACAGCAGAAAATAACGCTTTAGCTGCTTATTTAAAATACCTATTAGAAGAAAAAAACAAAGTAACCGCTGCCCTTAAAAACAAATGTATGTTGGCACCTGAAACCTTTAACATGACTTATTGGGATCAGGAACACCATTTTACCCTGTATTATTACGACCAATCGGGCGGATTAGTACAAACCGTTCCTCCTGCAGGAGTTAAACCTTTTGCTAACCCTGCTGTCGATATTCCTCAAGCAAATACTTATCGTTTAAATAACTCAGGGGTGCTTACACCACCACACGTATTAGAAACCAAATACCGCTATAATTCCTACAACCAGCTTACCGAGCAAAAAACACCCGATGCCTCCACAGGAAAATTCTGGTACGACATTGCCGGAAGATTGGTAGCCTCTCAAAATGCGAAACAAGTAACTCCCGGGAGTTACAGCTATACCATCTATGATGATATAGGCAGAATTATAGAGGTAGGAGAAATAACTCCCTCATCAGCATTAACTAAAGCAACAGCCGAAGACCCTGCATTATTAACCACTTGGCTCAATAGCGGACCAAAAGTGCAAATTACCAGAACTTTTTATGATGAGCCACTTTCATTAATTACTAATATTATATTTAATAGTATTATTGGCAGCCCTCAAGAAAATTTAAGATTAAGAGTGGCATCGGTAGCTTATTATGAAACGGATGCTGCTATTACAGCATATAATAATGCTATTCATTACAGTTACGATATGGCAGGTAATGTAAAACATGCTTTAATGGAGAATAAAGATTTATCCGGATTATTCAACAGTTATAAACACTTAACCTATGAATACGATTTGGTAAGTGGTAATGTTAAACAGGTTATTTTCCAGAAAGGAGAAACCGACCAGTATTACCATAAATACCATTACGATGCCGATAACAGAATACACGAAGTGCTTACCTCTAAAAACGGCATTATTTGGGAAAAAGATGCCAAGTATTTTTACTATGCACACGGACCACTGGCAAGAATTGAGTTGGGCGATGAAAAAGTGCAGGGCATAGACCTTGCCTATACCATACAAGGATGGCTAAAAGGCGTAAACTCCAATACCTTGGATGAAGACCGTGACATAGGCAAAGATGCCACACAAGGTTATTTAGCCAATAACCCTAACATCCATCAATCCGTAGCGAAAGATGCGTTTGGTTACACACTGAGTTATTTTAACGGTGATTACAAAGCCATTAGTCAACCTGCTGTTGCCGACCATTTTGAAGCTCAAATTACAGGAACTCCTTTTGATGTAAGCAACTCCGAACTCTTTAACGGCAACATTCGAAGCATGGTAACCGCCATTACAGGCATGAACATTTTAGGCAATGCCTATAAATACGACCAGCTGAACCGACTAATAACCTCTACCGTTTACGATCCCGTAGATGTAGGCAGCAACCGATGGGCATCAGCAGCTGCCATAACCGATTATTTTACCGAAATTACTTACGATGCCAACGGAAACATTGGTTCCTTGCTCAGAAACGGTATCAGTGCCATACAAACCGCTATGGACAACATGACTTACAATTATTATACGGGTACCAATAAATTGGCAGATGTAAGCGATGCTGCTCTCGACCATGCCTCTTACTCCGATATTAAAAGCGGAATGGCAAGTAATAATTATACCTACGATGCCATAGGGAACTTAATAACCGACCCATCTGAAGAAATAGACGACATTCAATGGACCGTTTACGGAAAAGTAAAAAGCATTACCCGCGATGCTACCAGTAGCAAAGAAGACTTGGAATTTAAGTACGATGCCATGGGCAACCGTATTCTAAAACTCGTTAAACCCCGCAACGGAAGTGGCTTAGATACAGAAGATAACTGGACCTATACCTATTACCAATACGATGCCGGTGGAAATGTATTAGCCGTATATCAAAAAACTTTTAGTAATTTAGGCGGAGGAAATTACAAAGCCATACTAACAATAAGCGAGATGAACCTTTATGGAAGCAGCAGATTAGGAACGGATGCCCTAGGTAAAACCTTGGTAGAACAAACCTTTAGTGCTACTTTTGATGCCAACCAACGCTTTACCAACATTAGCATCACCAATACCGACATAAAAACAGACGACCCCAACTTGGTGGACAGAACCTTAAGTAAAAAGAACTTAGAGCTAAGCAACCATTTAGGCAATGTATTGGCTACGGTAAGCGATAAAAAATTACCCGTAACAGGTACTAAACCCAATACCACTATTACGAGCAGCTTTGAAGGAGGCGATTACGAACTGTTTACCACAGGCAGTTATGCCGCCCTGCAAACGATTACTCCGGTAAAAACAGGTACCTATGCCATAACTACTACTAGCAGCTCGGGTTACGGACCACGGATAGACCTTACCGATATTAAAGATGGAGACGTAATTAATGCTTCTATTTGGGGTAACATTTACCCTGCAGCATCCGGTGGAAGTTTTATATTAGAGTTAAAAGATGCGTGCGACATGCAGGTAATAGCCACACAGCAACTGCAAACCCTCTCTACCAACCCGCAAACCGTAGATCACTGGCAGCAATTGGGTTTTAATTATACCGTACCCGCAACAGGAGTAGAAAACCTGGTAGTAACCCTGCGTTTGTACTCCCCTTATGGCACTACCTATTGGGACGATGTAAGTGTGGATATAACCCACAACACCAACCAAATAATAGCTTATGAGGCAGACATTACGAGCCGACAAATGTATTATCCATTCGGTAGCATCATGCCTAATGCGAATAACCTGAATATGGCAAGCCATACTTATGGATTCCAAGGACAAATGAATGATAATGAGATTAAAGGTCCAGGTAATTCTGTTAACTACAAATACAGAATGCATGACCCACGATTGGGTAGGTTTTTTGTGGTAGACCCATTAACAGCAAGCTATCCTTGGAATAGTCCTTATGCATTTAGTGAGAATAGAGTTACAAATGCAGTAGAGTTAGAAGGCTTAGAAGCGTGGGATTTAGGAGGAGGGACACAAGTGAATGGTCCATTTAAAAATGCTGCTGCTGCTAAATCTGGTGCTTTAAGTGGGATGGGGTCAGTTTCTATTAACGGAATAAGTGTTGTCGCACCTAAACCACCAACTTCAATAACTGTTGGTGCAAATGCAATTGAAGGTGTTGGAATTTCATTGGCTCCGTTGCCACCTATCGGAGTGAATGAAAATCTTGGAGATGCTATTAGTTATTTGGATAATGCTGCTGGTCTTGTAGAGTTAGCGTTTGAGATGGCTGGAAAATCTGCACTTAAAGGAAAAGCTGGTACAATCGGTACAGTAACTGGTAGTATCGAAATAGCATTTGATATTTATGATTTTAGTGTCGGGAAAATAGATAATGTTACACTTTTGGAAAAATCAGTTACAAATGCAACTGAGATGACTCACCCATTGATGTTTTTATTAATTGAAAATGGACAAGACCCAAATGGGTTAACTAACTTGAGTAATGGAAGACTTTATGAATCTTATAGTAGTAACTATAGAAATTACCAAACTATGGCTAAAATATACAGACATAATTATACATCTGCTTTTAAGTATGGAGCACTTGGTTTTGATGCTTCAGATGGTACACCTATGAGTTTATGGACATTACAGCAAAGAATACATAATTATAAAAGCACTGAAAATGCTATTAATTCGAATGTATGGGGTGGATTTTATGATTCATCAGATGTTTTTGATAATGAACTTCGAAAATTCATATTAATACAACATATTGATGAATTTTTGGACGGACCAAAATAAAACTATAAATTTGATTGGTTTAGTCAATTGAGGAAAATGTAATTTTGTATTATACAATTATGACATAATTTTTTTAATAGTAATATAGTAATAATGAATAGTAAGTTAAACGAAGATTATTTTAAAACAAGAGAAGTACACAAAAAGAATTCAAAAGGAAATACAAGATATTTATATTGGATTATCTTTTGTGTAATTTTTGCTTTCTTGTTTCAATATTTTTTTAAAAATGATAGTGAAAAAGTTCCAAGTGAGAGACAAGAAGAAATTTCAAATTTACAGGAGCAGTTTGTAGATAATAAATTTAATAAAGACTCTGTAATTGCTTTTAAAAGTGGATTGTATAAGATTAAAATTCTAAAAAATTATTCATATAGCTTATTAGGAAAAGATGACATGCTTTTTATTTCTTCTAATGATTCAAGTGAAGTAAGTGTTATAATTCAATTTTTAAGAAAAGAAGTTCATATTGAAGGGTTTATTAATGAGTTTAAAGAAAAGGTTTCTACATATGAGCAGAAAAGTAAGTTAATAAAAAAAGAGTATCCGAATGGGAATTTTCTTGAAATCGCTGATGTTTCTTATATAAAAGGTTCAGTTAATTATTATGGTACAATTTTTATTTTAAGAAAAGAAGCAGATTATTTTATTATTCAAGGAACTTCAAATATAAATTATTGGAATAAGAGAAATGAAGATATATATGAGATGATAGAATCATTTTTTATAGAAAGCAATTTAAGGGAAGATAGTTGATTTTTAGGACAAAGTCAAGGGGTAAATGAAAGATTTTTGGTAGTGTTTCAGAAATGTTGTTTTAGATAAAACAAGAAGTTAAATTATTGATAATGAATAGATAGAAAATAAAAATAGAAATAAAATAAATGAGGGATAGCATAAAGCTATCCCTTTTTTGTTGTTTATATCGCTTTAAAATCAATATTTGCGTTTAAAGTGTTTCAAAAATGTTGGTAAAAAATGAACTGTAAAACGTGTAATCAAAGATGTATAAAACATGGCAAAACAATAAAAGGAAAGCAAAGGCATTATTGTAAAACATGTAAAAAAACACAACAAGAAAATTATTTATACAAAGCGTATAAAAAGGATGTGAACAGCAATCTAGTATCATTACTAAAAGAAGGTTGTGGCATAAGAAGCATATCAAGGTTATTAGCTATTTCTCCAACCACCACAATAAGGAGAATACTTAATATTTCAAATGAAATAAAAAGACCATCAATAGTACGAGGTAAAATATATGAAGTAGATGAATTATGCACATACATAGGCAATAAAAAAAGAAAACGTTGGGTAGCTTATAGTTTAAGGAAGGATACCAAAGAAGTAGTCAATTTTGCAGTAGGAACACGAACAAAACGAACATTACAACAAATTACAAACAGTTTGCTGTTATCAGAAGCAACAACAATCTACACAGATAAGCTGAATATTTACAAAAGCCTGATACCCGTAGGAATTCACTGTAGCAAAAAATACAACATAAATCTCATAGAAAGAAAAAACTTAACCTTAAGAACTCACTTAAAAAGATTAAACAGAAAAACCATTTGTTTTTCAAAAAGCTTATTAATGCTTATCGCATGTCTGAACATCTATTTTTGGGGATAAACTAGCCATGAGAAGATTAATTCAAAATAAACTTAACAGTTCCGAATCCTGTTTGTAGCTTGTAGCTACAAACTGAATTACTTTCCTATTTTTTCAACTAAACCGAATCAACTTTCCTATTTTCACACAATCAATTCCACCTCAATCAACCCAACTTCACCGGCATAATTTTTAGCACTACTATATAAATATTCCTCAGGTTTTTCTACCCAACCCGCTTCTACAGGGTTGTTATGAATGTAGTTCATTTTTTGGTCGGTAAAATGGTTGGTATGTAACTCTATAGGATGGTTACTTTGTTTCCAAAACTGAAATTGTTTATTTCGAGCGTTATTTAAACCTTTACGTTTAAACAAAGCAAGCATCCATTCCTTTCTACTTTCAGGTTCTTCGTGTATAGCTTCAATAATTTTTTTACTCGTGTGCGTTTTAAACTCTTTTATCGTATTGCTTAATTTGCCGTTTTTACTAGAGAGAATACAATGTACATGATTACTCATAATCACATACGAATGAACAACCAATTGTTTTTCCTTTTGGCAATGTTCTAAGCTATCAAGAATAATGTCTTTGTAACGCTTTCTGGTAAAAACATCTATCCAATCAATTACCGTAAATGTGAAAAAATGCTTAGCGTACTGGTCTCTTATTTTATAACCTCCAACCGACATAAGAGTTTTTATTTATCACAAAAAGACTACAGGATTTATTTTTTTAAGCTAATTGGTTTTGTTGTTGTATTTCAAAAAAAAAAGTCTTTATTACCGTTGCGGGGTAATAAAGACTTTTTTCATATCATTATAAACTTATTGTTTAATTATCTTTTTTGTTGTCATTCGTTCATTAGAAGTTAATTTTATTAAATAAATACCATTTGGTTGATCAGAAATATCAAAAGTAATTTTAGTATTTACTGATTGGATAGAATATATTAATTTCCCCATCAAATTAAGCACTTCTATATTAGTTCCAACAGAATTTTCAGACATCTCTATATTAAATTTACCATTCATACTTGGATTTGGGTAAATATGATAAGCATTACTTATAAAATCTGTTTCTGGTAATTCATTATTTTGTTCAGGTTCGTTTTCTGTTGTTAATCTTTTTGCTCCACCACAACCATCTATAAAAGCATAAAACTCACTACCAAATGCAGCTTTAAAGCCTGGCTGAAGTATAACTTCATAGCCTGCATCATAATCAACAATAGCACCATTAAAAATAGTATTAACTGCCGTAATTTGATTACTAGCTTCAAAATCAAAATTATTACCCGAAATAACATTAATAGTCATATTCCTATTAGGTATACAACAAGGCGTAACACATGAAGCACTAGCTACAGAGTTTCTAATAACATTACCCGGTTGGGGGCCAAACCCTAAATTAAAATTAATACCTGTAGTCCAGTGACAATAACTCATTATAGTTCCTCCCCCTAGAGGCGACCCCGGAACAGGACATGATCCTTCTGTAGAGCCGGCACAACCATCAATGGCAGTACTATTTCCATTCCAAACACAAGCATGTGTATGTCTCGAACCTAATAAATGACCAAATTCATGAGTGATTACCGAAATAGTCCAACTATAATTAGGAAAAGCTGAATATGTAGTATTTATACCTGAAACTGCAAGACTTTGATCAACATTACTATTACATAAACCATTAAACCCAGCAGCTTTACCACCACCAATACCTCTAAAGGTTAAAAGCATTGATAAATCACCATTAATAGAACTCTTTTCATTCTGATATTCAGTTAACAAATCTGATGAATTACCTCCCGAATAAGGATCGCCTCCTATATATATATGAATGTGAGAAATGCGAACTTCAATGTTTTCATTTTGGTATAAAGTAGCAACCACGTTAAAAACACCTTCTACATAATTAATAACATTGGGCACACTTCCTTTGTTAGAATATATATCTTCCTCTGTAGTAAATTCCATTTCTACACAATCACCATTACTAGACTTATCATTACTAGCTCTTTTAAGTAAAATTCTAGAATCATAAATTAAATCGGGGTCATCAACTGTCTCACAATTAAAGTTTGAGGGCTCTTTCGTTTCAGTATCTTTGTAGATAATATGAATACTACTTTTAGTTAATTTAGCAATATTCACATTCGGCATATCTTTAATGGATACTACACCTGACATTTCATTTTCAAAGAAACTGATAGCGACTAAGCTCTTATCTTCTATACCTCTTATTACACCTCTATAGTGTTTTCGTTTATTTAACTCACCAGTATAAGCTTCTCCTAAATTAATAGAAATATCGTATTGATAAAAAGAAGATTTTACTTCTGCAAGATCTACAATCCAAACATTATTTTTATCATCTACATTTGGAATTTCAATCGTTACAAAGCTTGATGAGCTTGACATCAATTCATTTATAGAATTATTATTATAATTAAAATATTCAACTTCACTTAACTCCTTCTTAACATCATTATTCTCATATGTTTTATTAGGTGTTAAAGGTGGAGATATCCTATGGAAACTCTGGCTTAGTTCTTTTGCAGTTAAAATTTCATTCCAAATAACATTATTGGTTTCTTGTGCATGAATATAATAACAAGAAAAACTAAACACTAGTATAAGTACTATATGGTTTATATTTTTCATAATATCTATTTTTTAAGTTAATAATGTTTATTTTTTAAGAATATCAATTTCTTTTTTTAGTTCAATCACATATAATGTTAATTCTTCAACTTTTTGCAATAGTTTAGCATTCATTTCTCCTAAAGGAATACCAGCTTCCTCAACTTCACTAGCTGATGGCATGTTAGGTAAATGACTGTTTTCTTTAATAAAACATTCTACATCTTCTAAACTCATTAAACCATATTCTTTTTTGAATACAAAATCCGGCCAATTTCCATGAAGTTTTACTACTATTTCTTCAGCAATCATTTTACCTTTTACAGCAAATTTATATCCTTTAGAATCATCTGTTCCAATACTCACATTTCCTTGGTCAGATATAAACATAAAGTAGTTTCCAAAACCATTACTACCAGAGGGTTTCCAGAAATTTAATCCTGAAATTGGTCCATAATTATTATATTCAATTCCCCATTCTCCATATGGAGCACCGGTATTTGTTCCAAATAAAGCAGAAGCATTGTTACCATCTATAAGTGTAAATCCCTCAAGATGGGCATCTAGTGTTGATCCATTAACATTTTTAACATGAAGTTTAGCATCTGGAGAAGCAGTAGCTATCCCTATATTACCATTGGTCTTTACTACCATTTTTGTTGAGAAACTTGAGCCAAAAGTTTTTTGTCGAATTTCAAAAATATTTTGATTTATAGGAGGTATGTTTGGATTAAGAAAAGGAATCGGATAAGTAAGTTTAAAACCGGATTCATCTTCATACATAAAATTAGTGTTTAATGAAATATCAAGTTTAGATTTTGGATCCGATAAACCAATTCCCACCTGTCCTTGATTCCAATATAAATCATTAGGTGTAAATGTGCTTACATTAAACTGTGAAAAACAAATAGCACTTGTTGCTAAAATTAAACTTACGGATAGTATCGCTTTTTTCATTTTTTAAAGGTTTTAGTTAGTATTATTATTTATATTTATTACGTAAACTCTAATTAGTTTCAAGTATAAGATTCAAATTTTCTAACTTTAAATTTATATATTTTAAACATTATATGTTTGATTATCTATAAAGTATGATAAATGTACAATGTTTAAAGTAAAAATAAACACACATAAATACTTAGTGTATTAACAAAAAATACTTAGCAATAAAAAGTATAAATACTTATATGTAAATTTTTGATTTACCAAGGTATTTTTTTAAAAATGACCGTTCATTGCTCAAAATCGACCGTTAGTTAGATGGATTTACCATTTTTTTGATTTTAATATCTTTTAGTTTACGTTTGAACTTTATTGTAAACAAATTTTTTTCAAATAGATAGAAAATCAGATAGTGAAGAATAAAGATTATTATATTTTTAGTTTTGGTGTTAAAACACTGTTGTGTTTTTTTCTAATATTCATCTCTTTTGTTGTTTATGGAAATAAAATAATTGAAGATAATGATAAATCATCACCAATAAAAAAAGAAGAAGTAAAGGTTAAAGGAAAAGAGAGTACTTTTAAAAAAGAGTTAAAGAAAATAGAAAAAACCTTATCATTTAAGAATTTTTTCCACCATAGTGATTCCAGTAAATTGGCAAATCAATTTATTCATCAACATCACCAATTAATCAAAGGAAAAAAAGATTATCCTTATAATGTAGACCATGAAAAAATGAAGCTTAAAGTACAGGCTTATAAAGCTTCCACTAAATTTAAGTTAGATTATGAAGTATTTGGGTGGTATCCTAATTGGGAGGGAGATTTGTATAAAAACTTAAATTATTCTTTATTAACTACAATTGCTTATTTTTCATATGAAGTAGATCCTTCTACCGGAAATCCAACAACAATTTATGATTGGGAAACAACACCTTTAATAGATTCTGCAAAAGCGAATGATGTAAAAATATTGTTAACCGTTACCAATTTTGGGCAATCAAATAATAAAGCTTTTTTAAATAATGATAAAGCTATAAAAAATCTTATTACACAATTAAAAGGATTGCTCAAAAAAAGAGGATCGGATGGTGTATGTCTCGATTTTGAGGGCGTTAATGGGAGTCAGAAAGCTGTTTATGCAAAGTTTATTTCATTGCTCAGTCAAGAGTTAAAAAAAGAAAACTCTAATTACCTCATTTACATAACTGTTCCTAGCGTAGATTGGGCAAAAAGTTTAGATTTTGAAGCCTTAATTCCGGTAGTAGATCAATTTGTGATTATGGGGTATGGATATTATGGTTCCACTAGTAGTGTTGCCGGACCTGTTGCTCCTTCAGAAAGTGGTGAAATTTGGGAACCTTATAATCTATCAACATCAATTGATTATTATTTAGCTAATGCAGTTCCTTCATCTAAGTTAATAATGGCATTACCATACTATGGTGTGATGTGGGATACTAAAACGGGGGATAGAGGAGCAAAAGTTGAAAAATTTATTGGAAATAGAACATATGATTATATAAAAACTAAAGTAGAAGGGAAGGTCGCTCCTGTTCAATACGATACTGTGAGTTATACAGCATGGTGTAGTTATGTGGTAGATGATGGCGATACTCATTATAGACAATGTTGGTTTGATAATGATTCAACAATAGCTGTTAAACTAAATTTAATTAAATACAAGAAGTTAAAGGGGATGGGAATATGGGCTTTAGGCTACGATAAAGGATATTCTAACTTATGGGAAGTAATAGCAGTTAACTTAACTAACACAACGGTAAACTATAATGGAACTGTTACCAATGATACAGATACTTTAAATAGTGATACAAGTAGTACAGCAGGTAGTGATACAACAGGTTTTTGGGCTACTATAACCAATGTGGAAGCTCTGTTACAACAGGTGACCAACTATAAAACAGTACTACTGTTTATGATGACTTTGGTGGTTTTATTTGGAGGAGCAGGATTTGTCATTGCAATGTTTCAACCCAATACCCGAATGTTCTTTTTTAGTAACATGGCATACAGAGTTTATTATACCAGTTTTGTATTGCTCTTTTTAATAGTTGTTTTAAGGTGGACAGATATTATTACCGATTTATTAGTAGCGCTTATTATAGGATTTATTGCAGGAGCAATAGCGATTTATTTTGTGAATAAGTTGATTGAGAAACTGAATAGAAATGTACCATGAGTAGTGCTACAATAGCAAAAGAAAAAGCGGCACTAGCACAGGAAGAAGGTAAGCTAAAAAAACTGATAGCAGCCATTAAAAAATTCTTTGCAAAAGAATTTCTATGGGTACTGTTTGTATTATTACTAGGCTTGCCAATAGGATTGATAATTACTTATATAATAGAAACATATGGTTCTGAAAAAATAATGGAAATGATTAATAAACTATTAAACGGGAAGCCATTATTTATAGGAGCTTACGCAGTAAGTCTGGCAGGTATTTATTTTACAAGAACAGTTGTGGGAGCAATTAATTTAATGGCAAACAAGCCAAAAAGCTAAAACGATGATATCAAAAGCATTAACATTTGTATCCGACTTTCTTAATCATGAAATTAAGATGTCTTATGGTATTGATGAAGATCGTGTGGTGATAAGTAGTTTGATAAACCCTGATGGAACCATTACGGAAAACATAGAAAATAAAATTGTGATTTCGGTAATTAACTTAGAGCATGAAACAACCGTAAACTCTCAAGGCAATTATGTAAATGGAGGTAATAATAATTTCGGAAAAGTATCACCTCCGGTATATCTAAATATTTACTTACTTATCTCAGCAAATTACGATTCAGGAAACTATATAGAAGCACTGAAAATGCTTTCAACAGTTATTGGAGTATTTCAGGCAAATACTTATTTCACCCAACAGAAAAACCCAACAATGCCATCCCCATTAGAAAAATTAACCTTTGAAATATTCAACTTACCCATTAATGAACTCAGTCATATCTGGAGTGGAATAGGAGCCAAATATGTGCCTTCCATAGTTTATAAAGTAAGGATGATTAGCATAAGAGAAGACTTAATTACGAAAGAAGTTCCGGGATTATCAGGCGTTCAAAATAACCCTCAAGCAAAGACCAGTTAATATGAATTTAAACTATCATAAATGGATGCAGCTGAAAGTAATGAACAATTACTTTACAGAAGGGGTTTGTGCTGATTTTGGGATGATACCCTTTAAAAGTACTTCACGCGATATGAAAAATTATGAGATTTTAATGAAAAAAGAAGCAAGTACTTTTTCATTTTATGCAGGAATAAATATTCAAGAATCATTTGCCATCAATACCAACTTTAATGGATTAACAGATCTTTACTTCCAGCTGGTAAACAAAGATGAACTATTTTTTAACTATACAGCCATTCCATCAGTTAACGAGCAACAACTTTATTATTTTGAAAATGCTATTAATACCTCTAACCCTCAGTTTTTTCAGAAATCAGCATTCGTAACTCAGCAAGACCTTGTTGGATATAAACCCAAAACATTTAACATACAATTGCCTGATAAAGAAGTGCTTGTTGAAATAAAAACAAACAACAACGAAGTACTTACAACAACAACCATTGATGGCACTAAAGTTAAAAATTACTTAATCAGCTTAAAACAATATGATGATGGCATTTATCAATTATGGATAGATGATCAATTACAACAAACATTTTTTATGTCTGATGAAGCAGTAGCTCAAAACTGTATAGGCATTGTTCGGCTTAATATGCAGGAAATTATTGCTCAATATTCTAGCAATACAGTTTATACCATCAATTTTAATGCACGTTCCGTTTTTTGGGAATATCAGGTAGTAGTTCAAAAAAACAGAAAAATTAAAGTAATCGAAATGAATATATCAGGACTCACTGATGAAAAATATCAGGGACCTGTTGAACAAGAGATAATAGGAGGGCAAACAGCACAAGTATTTACTACGGCTAATCCTTTACCACTACAAAATAAATTAGAAGAAAGTCCCCAGTTACAAGTAACCTATTCCAACGATTTCTCTAACAGAAAAAATCAGATGGAGATTAAGTTGCCTAACCCCAATGCAGAACAAATAAAAAAGTATAATCAAGGAGAGAATGAAGGATCATTCTTCTCATCAACAATAGTGTATGTTTAACCCTTTAATAAATTAAATCTATGAGTACAACTATGAAAACCCCCGGGGTTTATATCCAGGAACTGGATGCCTTTGGGAATGCTGTCGTACCTGTTCCAACTGCCGTACCGGCATTTATTGGATACACAGCACAAACATCTTTCAACGGAAAAAGTCTGTTGAATAAAGCAGTAAAGGTTACTTCGTTAGCCGAGTTTTTAATGATCTTTGGACCTACTGCACCGCAGGTTCAATATAAAATCACTTCAGCCATTTTACCCGAGCGGATAGATAATTTGCAGAAAGTAGTAGATGCAACAGCAAAAACATTAGCTACTGCTAATGAAGCAGTGACAAAAGCTACAGATCCAAAAGCTACACCTCCTAAAACGCCTACACAGGCTCAAACGGATGCAGCAGCAGCGGCAAAAACAGCTAATGATAATGCCACAGCAGCTTTAACTGCAGCTCAGGCTGATCCAAATATTGCCGCTTTATTAGCAGCTCAGGCTGCATTAACTAAAGCTCAAGAGGCAGCTGCGGCAGCAACTCCTCCAACTTTAGCAGATGCAGACGGTAAATTGGCAGCAGCTGTAAAAGCAGCACAAACAACGTTGGATAATATTGCTTTAAATGCAGATTTCTCAACCGGTGGATTTGCTTATAATATTGATACCACTACCGTTAATTACAGAATGTATAGTAGTATCAAATTCTTTTATGAAAATGGAGGAGGAGACTGTTACATAATGAGTATTGGTGCTTACGATTATTCAAAAACTGCCATTACAGATACTACAGACTTCATGAATGCTATTACCTTGTTGAAAAAGGAAACAGAACCTACCATGTTAGTGATTCCTGATTTAGTAGAAATTATGGATCCAACAGCAGATCCTAGTTCTGCCACTTATCTACAAGATAAATATGCGAATGCTTATTCACTTCAAAATGAAATGATTAATCATTGCGGTGAAATGATGAACAGAGTAGCTATCTTAGATATTCCTGGAGGTTACAGTGAACCACTAGTGGGAACAACAAGCGTTCAACAATTTAGAAACAGTGTAGAACCATTAGACCCTAAATTTAATAGTTATGCAGCCGTTTATTACCCTTGGTTACACACTACGGTTTACCAAACATCAGAAATATCTTATCAAAACATCAATAAAGCTTCTTATGGTGTGGTAACGAGTATGCTGAATGTAGAGTTTACGGATAAAAATGGAGTATTAAATGCGGATATGAGTAAAATCATTTCAGCTTTTACATCTGATCCTAAAACAACTCCTCAGCAAACAACCTTAGATAAAGCTGATTTAATACTTCAAAATTTAAGTAAATCTTACCAATTGTTAACAGGAGCAATTATGTCTAATATGAATTTGATGGCTCCGAGTGCAGGTATGGCGGGAATTTATACTTCAGTAGATAACAATGAAGGAGTATGGATAGCACCGGCAAATGTAGGAATACAAAGCACTATTATGCCTGCTATTAAAATTGATCATGCAGCACAAGAAGATTTAAATGTACCAATTAGTGGTAAATCAGTTTGTGCCATCAGAGCATTTACAGGTAGAGGAAACCTTGTTTGGGGTGCCAGAACATTAGATGGAAACTCCAATGATTGGCGTTATGTAAACGTAAGAAGAACATTGATTTACATCGAACAATCAGTACAAGATGCTGCAAAAGCTTATGTATTTGCACCTAACGATGCAGGAACATGGGTAAATGTAAAAAGCATGATTGATAGTTTCTTAACCGGACTTTGGAAACAAGGTGGATTAGTAGGACCTAAGCCCGCTGACGCATTTTTAGTAAGCGTAGGATTAGGAAGTACAATGACCGGAGAAGACATTCTTATGGGAATTATGAGAGTAGCTGTTAAAGTAGCTGTTTCTCATCCTGCAGAATTCATTGAAATTACCTTCCAACAAGAAATGCAAAAAGGATAATCAAATTAATAATTAATTAAATAATATAAATTTTAAAACTATAATATTATGGCAGATGATGGATCAGCTCAAGGTAGTAATTGGCCACTACCAAAGTTTTACTTTACCGTAAAATTAGGCTCACAAGACAACACAGTTTCATTCCAGGAAATTTCTGGATTAGAAACTGAAACACAAGCGATTGAATACAGACATGGAGATAGTAAACAATTTTCTACTATTAAAATGCCCGGAATCGCTAAAACAGGAAATGTAACCCTTAAAAAAGGCGTTTTTGTAAAAGACAATAATTTCTTTAAATGGTATGATGCCATTAAAATGAATACCATTAAAAGGGAAACAGTTACTATTCAGTTATTAGATGAGAAAGGAAGTCCTACGATGACCTGGACTTTAACTAATGCCTGGCCTACTAAAATTTCAAGCCCTGATATGAAATCAGATGCGAATGAAGTAGCAGTGGAAACATTAGAATTAGCTCATGAAGGATTAACCATTGCAAATGCTTAATAAATGAGTGAAATATATCCACCAGTAGCATTTTATTTCCAGTTGTCTTTTTCTGGTGTTACCGGAAAAGCAGATGCTTCTTTTAAAGAAGTATCGGGAATATCATTGGAAAGAGGGATAGAGGAAATTACAGAAGGTGGGAACCCATATATTCATCGGGTTCCCACTGCTGTAAAATACACCAACCTGGTATTGAAAAGAGGGTTGGTAGCTAAAGACTCTGCAGTGGCTAAATGGTGTTTAGACCCTATAGGAGGGATTTCATTAGGACCTGTTTCATTAACAGAAACCATTATCACAAAAAACATTGTGGTTAAATTATTAAATGAGCAAGGAACCCCTTTAAAATCATGGAGTTTTGTAAATGCCTGGCCTGTAAAATGGTCTATTTCCGATTTTAATTCAATGAACAATGAAATAGCAATAGAAACCCTTGAGTTTGCCTATAGCTATTTTAAAATTCTTTAATCCACCAACTGATATGGCAATAGAAATTCGAGAATTAGTGATTAAAGTTAAAATTGAAGAATCAGTACAAGGAACCAGTGAACGCTTGGACATAGAAAAAATAAAACAATTGATTTTAAAAGAATGTAAAAAAGAAATTAAGAGAGAACTAAACAGAAAAAAAGAAAGGTAATAGATGCATGACAGATTAAAAATAGCTGCGTTTAAGGATAACAAATATTCTTTGCCTCCTAAATTAGCGACTGTAGTAGTCATTAATCCGGCATCTTATACCCATGAACACAAAGTTAATTATAATGAAGATGTGCCCATTGGAGCACCCGGAACTCCTTTGATGTTTAAAGGAATGCCCCCGGAAACCATTTCTTTTGATATTTATTTTGATGCCACAGGAGCAATAGAAGCACCTACCTTAATGCCGGTAAACAAAATACCCATAGGTGTACAGATAACACTTTTTAAAAAAGTATGTTTTGAGTATAATGGAGATATTCACGAACCTAATTATTTGATTATCAATTGGGGTTCGTTGGTTTTTAAATGTAAATTATCCTCCTTAAAAGTGGAATACACCTTATTTCAAAAAAACGGAATCCCATTAAGAGCAAAAGCTTCCTGCTCTTTTATAAAAGCAATAGATGCAGCAACAATTGCAAAAGAAGCCAATAATAAATCTCCGGATTTAACCCATTTAATAGAAATAAAACAAGGAGATACCTTGCCTTTAATTTGTAACAGAGTATATGGCGATCCCAGTTATTATATGGAAGTAGCCAGATATAATAACCTGGCCAATTTTAGAAAATTAGTACCGGGTACAAAATTGTATTTACCACCCATAAAATAAAAATATGCCAATCTCTCCCTTAATAGAAGAAACCAATGTTTTCTCTTTCAGTATTCTCTCTGCTGGAACTGAAATACCTTCTACCTATGAGATAATGTCAATGAATATAACGATGGGGATTAGCAAATTATCCAGTGCAGAAATTACAGTAAGAGACGGAAGCAGTGCCAGCCAAACATTTGAGGTAACAGACTCAGACACCTTTAAACCGGGTACCGAAATAGAAATTAAATTAGGCTATCAATCTAAAAATGATAGCATTTTTAAAGGAGTAGTGACCAAAGAAAGTATTACGGTAAGTGAAGGAAGTGTCTCTAGCTTGAAAATTAGTTGTAAAGACAAGGCAGAAGTGCTAACAATGAACAAAGAGAAAGCAACATATTTAAAGAAAAAAGACAGTGAAATTATTCAAGAAATTATTGGAAATGTTTCTGGTTTAACAGCTGATGTTACAGCTACCACTTTGGTGAACGAAGAAATAGTTAAACCTAAAATATCAGATTGGGATTTTATTAATATGCTGGCAGAAAAAAACGGAATGATAGTGACAACCGATGCCGGTAAAGTAACAGTGGCTGTTCCTGATGTTTCAGCTACCCCCGAACTACAGATTCAGTTTGGATATGATATGATTGAGTTTGATTCTGAAATAAATGCAACAGAACAATATTCGGGCGTAGAATGCAGTGCATTTGACCCGGCAACTCAAAAAATGATAACGGCAACAGCTAAAGATCCAACAGTAAATAAAGAAGGTGACCTTACAGGATCTACCTTATCTTCCGTATTATCGGCAAACCCTTTAAAACTCACTAAATCAGCACCCTTACCTCAGGATGAATTACAAGCCTGGGCAGATGCTACATTACAACGATTACGTCTATCTCAATTTACAGGAACTGTTACCTTTCATGGTTCACCCAAAGCAAAAGTTAATTCATTGATTAAACTGTTGGGATTAAGTGATCGATTTAATGGCGATTCCTATATTTCAGGAATTACCCATAGTATTAGTGGTGGTGGATGGACAACTACCGCAGAAATAGGAATGTCTTCCGAATCATTTGCAGAAAAGAACGAATTATTAAATCCCGGATCAGAAGGAGTGAGTCCACCGGTGCATGGCTTACAAACCGGAATTGTAAAAAAAATAAATGCCGATCCAAACAATGAGTTTAGAGTTCAGGTGCAACTGCCAATTTTAGGAGATGATAGTGACCCTATCTGGGCAAGATTGTCAACATTTTATGCAGGCAATACTTTTGGAGCTTATTTTATGCCGGAGGTAGATGATGAAGTCATCTTAGGTTTTATGGATGATAATCCATCCTATCCCATTATTTTAGGAAGTGTTTTTAGTAGTAAAATTCCGGCCCCGGAAACACCTGATGAGAAGAACACCATTAAAACATTGATAACATCGAGCAAACTCCAATTAAAATTTGATGATGAAAACAAAGTGTTTACAATTCTTACTCCCGGAGGAAATACCATGGTATTTAGCGATAAGGATAAAGGAATTACAGTAACCGACCAGAATAAGAATAAAATAGAAATGAAAGATGCTGGAATTACGCTAACAGATAAAAGCAACAATACAATAGAGATGACCAGCAGCGGAATAACAATAAACAGTAAATCTAAACTTACATTAAAAGCAGCCCAAGAAGTAGATGTTCAGGGAGCTTCCATTTCAGTAAGTGCTGATGGATCTACTGCAATAAAAGGATCAACAGTAGCAATAAATTAATTATGGCAAAAAATAATTCATTTTTAGGAAAAGGATGGAGCTTTCCACCCACATTTCATAACAACGGAATTGTTGGTGTGGAGATGGTAGAAAAAGAACAGGACATTAAACAATCATTAGAAATATTGTTGAATACTACCAAAGGCGAAAGAATTATGTTACCCGAATACGGTTGTGATTTACAATCGTTTTTATTTGAATCGATTAACGATTCCAAAATGCATCTTTTGCAAGAAATGATTCGGTCAGCTATTCTTAATTATGAACCTAGAATAGAATTACATGAAGTCATTATTGATCATTCTAGTTATCAGGATGGCATTATTCGGATTAAACTGGATTATACGATAGAAACGACCAATACCCGATTTAACCTGGTATTTCCTTACTATAAAGTAGAAGGAACAGGAATCCCACAATTATATCATAAACAAGTTACACAAAGTGTGGTAGCATCAGAACAAGAGTTACTATGATAGAAAGAAGAAATGGAACCATTAGAAATAAAAGATTAAACCAGGATCTTTTAGACAATTCCTTTCAAATTGATCAACGATCATTTTGGGACATAATGGGTTACATATCTTCTTATTTGCAAAAAATTAATTATTACGACCTCCATAATCAGCCGAGTAGAGATTGGGTAGCTATGATAGAAGGAGATCCTATTATTTATATGGTGGTAATAATTAATCAACCATTAACCGATTTAAACCAAATGGCTCAGAGTGTAAATGAGACCAAGGTTTGTAGCGTTGATAATTTAGAGATGGCAACCAATTTATTGAATTGGTATGATAAGATTAACGAATGGTATAAAAATCTTCTTAACCAAGGAGAACATCGATTAGCAAACAAGATAAAGAATGTATTATCCGATGTATTAGATAACCCCAAAAATAACCTGTTGTTATTTCAACAAAAGTTAATTAGAGAACAACAAAAAACCGAATCGACTCCAAAGGTGCATTTGTTAAAATCAATGCCTCCACCACCAAAACCTACGGGAGATGTT
>Ga0208433_1000279_pt1 | contig 24911 bp, 24 predicted proteins | sample 3_EtaG_FD_184075 | JGI IMG/M metagenome (GOLD analysis project Ga0208433, IMG submission 184075) | Marine viral communities from the Subarctic Pacific Ocean - 3_ETSP_OMZ_AT15126 metaG (SPAdes) (version 2) | ecosystem: Environmental > Aquatic > Marine > Oceanic | place: Pacific Ocean | collected...
TGCATTTGAAAAAGCCATCGCAGAAAAGTATGGAGCAGAAGCTATACAGAACCCCAAAGCAAACTGGGACGAGACCAAAGAAGAAGAATATCTTGAACAAATGCGTGAGTTTTATCACAAAATTCAACAAAATGAGGTGTGGCAAGAAAAAATAGATGTTAATGGTATTAAGATATCAAAAAAACTACTTAATAGAGAATCTTTGAAATGTTGTCCGATCTGTGATTCTTTCGCGAGAAGATCAATGGATGATGTTTGTCTAGTCAAATTTGACTGTTGCTATAGATGCTACATTGAATATGTCGAAGATAGAGAAGAGAGATGGATAAAAGGATGGAGACCAAATAATGGCTAAAAACAACTCAGTTACTGTACTCGATGTTATTCGCGGACTTTCACAGGCCGCAGCAAATGCATACGACGGTACCCACATCGAGAGCTTTTCTCCCGACGGTGAAGTTCGCACCGCAGGACTCAAGAGAGAAGAAGGAAATCCCCTCATTGATCGTCGCGTGATGGATGGCTTTAACATTCGGTTCATGGGCCCCCTCCTGTGCGTCAGTTATCAAACCGAACTGCAAATTAAAGAAGTGTATGCTCCGGGCTTCGAAGCCGAAATGGAGCAGCGTGTTGCCGACATCGTTAAGTTCCTCAAAAAGGAATACAAGAATGTGACGGGTAATAGTGTTGCCCTCACCAAAGAAGGCGAAGTCGATGTGCTTGTACAGAGTACGTCCCGTGTCCACTCTTGGGCGACTGTTTATCAGAAGTACAAGATTGGCGGCATTGGAGAGGCGGTGATGGTGGATGAAGGATCTACGGACCGCATTGAAAAAGGCTGGCGCGCCTTCCTCGACCTAGGCGGTTGGAAAGGTAAGCGCCCACAGAACGATACCCGCAAAAAAGGCTCGGAAGTAGAAAAGTAAAATAGTTACAATGCATGACTTTTCAATTAGACAAAAAGCAAAGAGTAAAAGAAATATTAAAGTGCGGTAAAGATCCATCGTACTTTCTAACCACGTATGCCCGCATATCTCACCCGATGCACGGGCAAATTTTATTTGACACTTATGATTATCAAGACGATCTCTTAAAAGATTTTAATGATTATCGTTTTAATGTAGTGTTAAAGGCACGCCAGTTAGGCATTTCAACCATTACTGCGGGCTATATCGTGTGGATGATGTTGTTCCATCGCGATAAGGCTATTCTTGTAATGGCAACCAAGTTTCAAACCGCAGGAAACTTGGTGAAGAAAGTCAAAAGCATTATGAAGCAGTTACCAGATTGGCTCCGCATTGCCGAAATTAGCGTAGACAACCGTACATCCTTTGAACTTTCTAATGGCTCCTCTATCAAGGCAGCCTCGACGTCTGGAGACGCTGGTCGTTCGGAGGCGTTGTCGTTGCTAGTGTTGGACGAGGCTGCCCACATTGAAGGCCTGGAAGAGTTGTGGACTGGTTTATATCCCACCCTCTCGACCGGTGGGCGTTGTATTGCAATATCCACACCTAATGGCGTAGGTAACTGGTTTCATAAAACGTGCACCGATGCCGAGGCAGGCGCCAACAATTTTAACATTACAACTTTTCAGTGGGACATTCACCCAGATCGGGATGAAGAATGGTTTAAGAAAGAAACGAAGAATATGTCCAAGCGACAGATTGCCCAAGAGTTGATGTGCAATTTCAATACATCCGGTGAGACCGTTATCGATCCTGCGTGTATGGAATGGTTGCATGCGGGAACGTGTGAACCTAAATACCGTACCGGCGTGGACCGCAATTTTTGGATTTGGGAAGAATATGATCCTACGTGCAATTATTTACAAGTAGTAGATGTTGCCCGCGGAGATGCATCAGATTTTTCCACCTTTCATATCATTAAGATAGAAACCTTAGAAGTGATAGGGGAATATCAAGGAAAGGTTACCCCGGATTTATTTGCTAATATGCTTAATCAAATTGGACGAGAGTTCGGAAATGCTATGATGGTGGTTGAGAATAATAATATTGGATATACCGTGTTGGACAAATTAGTAGAATATCGTTATCCTAATTTATATTATTCGGTCAAATCCACACACGAGTATATTGAACAGCATCAAGCCGAATATCGTTCTAATACTATTGCGGGGTTTACCACCTCTATGAAAACGCGCCCCCTTATCGTGGCCAAATTGGAAGAGTTTATAAGAAATAAACTAATTAAGATATATTCTACACGAACTATTAATGAAATGAAGACATTTATTTGGCGAAACGGGAAGCCTCAAGCAATGAAAGGATACAATGACGATTTGGTCATGGCTCTTGCTATTGCTTGTTGGGTCCGCGATACGGCCATTCAATCGAACGCGCGAGACTTAAACTATCAAAAGGCTTTCGTAGATTCGATCATCACTAGCACAACCACCTTTAATACGCGGGTTAAAGGGCAGGAAGGCTACAAAAACGATAGCGTACTTGATAAAATGTCAGAAGCAAAAAATCTATATGATGAATTCATGTGGATTATAAAGTGAGATAAACTATGGCACGACCCAAACGAAACCCAGACAACCCTGAAACTAAATTATTTAAAGCCCTGACTCGATTATTTTCGGGCCCGATTATTAATTATAGGTCGCAGTCAGGTCGACGTATCCGACGGCAGCATTTAGATAAATTCTCTTCTCGATTCAAGACGGCATCGGGACAACAGTTTAAAAAGACCCTTTATAACCCCCTAGAGATATTATCCAGCAACGCGGTGGCCAATCAGCGCCGCTCAGAACGTTATGTGGATTTTGATCAGATGGAATATATGCCTGAGTTGGCTTCATCGTTGGATATTTACGCCGACGAGATGACAACCCACTCAGACTTACGACCCATGTTAAGAGTGAAATGTTCTAACGAAGAAATTAAGGCAGTTTTGAGTGTTCTGTACGAAAATATTTTAAACGTACAGTATAATCTTTTTGGATGGAGTCGTACGATGTGCAAGTACGGGGATTTCTTTTTGTATTTGGACATCGATGAAAAGTATGGCGTGAAGTCTGCCATCGCATTGCCCCCCGCCGAAGTGGAGCGTTTAGAAGGCCAAGACAGCACGAACCCTAACTACGTTCAGTATCAATGGAACTCAGCCGGAATGACGTTTGAGAATTGGCAGATCGCACACTTCCGCATTTTAGGTAATGATAAATATATGCCCTATGGTACTTCTATTCTTGAGGCTTCTCGCCGTATATGGCGCCAGCTAACACTGATGGAAGACGCAATGATGGCGTACCGCGTCATTCGTTCATCCGAACGCCGGGTCTTTAAGATCGATGTCGGTGCAATTCCACCACAAGATGTAGAACAATATATGCAAAAGGTAGTCACGCAACTTAAACGACATTCGGTGGTTAACCCAGAGTCTGGGCGCATTGATTTGCGCTATAACCCCATGAGCATTGAGGAAGACTATTTCATTCCGATTCGGCCCGGGTCGGCAACAGACATTGTTTCACTCGCCGGCGCCCAGAACATTACTGCAATTGATGACATTAAATATTTACGCGACAAGTTGTTTTCTGCGCTCAAGATTCCTCAGTCGTATCTTACAATGGGCGAAGGAGCCGAAGAAGATAAGACCACCCTAGCGCAGAAAGACATTCGTTTCTCCAGAACCATTCAGCGTCTTCAGAGAGTCATCATCGCAGAACTTACCAAGATTGGAATTATTCATCTTTATACTTTGGGATTCCGCGGAGATGATTTACTTGGGTTTACGTTAGCTCTTAATAATCCTTCAAAGATCGCAGAGCTACAAGAAATTGAACATTGGAAACAAAAGTTTGATATTGCTGCATCTGCCACCGAAGGTTACTTCTCCCGACGATGGGTATCCGATCACATCTTTGGGCTCTCCCATGATGAATTTATGCGAAGCCAACGTGAAATGTATTATGATCGTAAACACGACGCAGCGCTGCAGCAAGTGGCTGAAGCAGCCGCAGCCGCCGAAACTGGTGGCGCCATAGGGGGCGACTTAGGGGGCGACTTAGGTGGCGACTTAGGTGGAGATATGGGAGGAGAAGAACTCGGAGGCCCCGAAGAAATGCCGGCCGCGGAGGCAGGAGGGGGAGAAGAATCGGCACTCCTCGCCGCTCCCCCCGGCACCCGGGATTCTCCACGTCTTACACCGGGAGCCAAAGGCAAAGTCTATCACCCCGTTAAAGTAGATAAACGATCTGCTGGCGCTAGGACGCGTTCGAATAAATCTCAATATGCTGGCGAAAAAGCAAGCAGCACGCTTCGAAATGTCTTTCCGGGGTATGCCGATGGGTTAAGTTCTCTCGGAAAAGGATTTGTACCAACGGCGGAAGGTATGAGTATTTATGAAGATGACCAGTCTATTTATAGTTTGAGAGAACAAACCGAAGAAGACAAATTATTTAGAATTAACGAATCGGTGCGCACTCTTTTGACTGACTTGGAAAAAAATCAAGAAAATCCCACGGAGCAAGATGATGAAATTCAGACACAACAAAAAGCGAAATAGTGCCTTCGTCTACGAAGCTCTTATCAAAGAGGCAACCGTAGCTATTATTAAAAAGGATACTGCGAGAAAAGAAATAGCCGCCTCCCTCATTAAAAAACATTTTAAGAGGGGTACTCCGCTAAGAAAAGATTTAGATTGTTACCGCTCGTTATATGAGAATCAAAATTTGGATCAGCTTACCTCTGAAAAGATCATCAAAGAAGTAAAACTCCATCAACGCATGATTGACACGCCGGCGCTTTTTAAGCAGCAAAGTGAACTCATTCGGGATGTTAATACGGAATTATCTCCCGCTGTTTTCAATAACTTTGTACCCAATTATAAAACGCTGGCCACAATTGCACAGATTTTTTCTGACAAGGTCTCTCCCCGGGATCAAATCATTTTAGAAAACACCATTGTAAAAAACATGGGCGAGTTAATAATAGACAGCGATACTTCATCGCCGATGGATAATGTGGTGTATAAAACCTTCGTGGAAAAGTTTAACACCAAATACACTGATGGGCTTTTAGCAGAACAAAAAGAATTATTAGGATACTATATTTCATCTTTTATGGATAATGCTGTCCAGCTTAAAATGTTTTTAAATGAAGAAATAGGACGTTTAAAGATGATGTTGGAAAGGGCTAAAACAACCGAACATATTAAAAACGACGAAGAAATGATTAAAAAAACTCATCAAGTAATTGAGCGTCTCGATGACTTTTCCAATAGTACCGTAAATGAAGAAACGTTGATGATGTTGATGTGTACTCAAGCTCTTGTAAAGGAAATCTACACTGATGGCAATAACAATTAAAATTGGGAATAGCGCCCACGCGCCTTCAGTCACTTTAGAACTTGACATTCGTAAAAGTATGAATGGCGATTTAATGATCTTTGATCATGGCGATATTGATATTGTGTTGTCGGCAGCTAAGACCAAGGTGGTGGCCTTTCCGAAGGAGAACATCACAGATCTATCGTACGGCGCGCAAAATAGATTGTTTTCTTTCCTACGCAAAAAAGGCTTAATAATACCAGAGTCGATTCAAGGAGGCTCCTTTTATGGATCGATGGAGGCGACGATGGAAAAGCCATATTCTGAAAAACTTAATAGTGCTAAAATGACGCTCATCAATATTTCTCGTTTTATTGAGGAGGAACGACCTTATTTTGAATCTACAGAAGCAATTATTTCCATGACCGATGACGAATTTGTACATCCAGACAAAGAAGATTCTACTGAACTTGGAGAGGTTCCGCAGGCGGTTGAAAAGGGTTCTATCCGAAAGGGTTGGGTGAGAGATCCTTATTCTCTCTATTATTTATATACGATTTAGGATATAGAATGATGACGCAGATGAAACTAATATTAGAGAGATGGGAAAATTTTATAGTAGAAGGATTTGACGCATGCGATACTTCCTTCAATGTGGGAGATTTTAAATTAGCAGTTGACATCAGCAAGTATTTGGGAGATCAAGAAAAACTAAACCAACGCGAGAAAGAGATTGCTCAAGATGGCCATTGGCGCAATTACCTCGCCAAAGCAAAGAAAATAGCCATTCCTTTAGCCAAATTGGGTGTAGCTGGCGTTGGTGTGGCGACGTCGGCCCCGGTGGCAATAGCCGGAACAGGAGCCGCCATGGCCGCCAGCGCCGTTGGGGCCGGCATAGACGTGGCTGAAGGAGGAGAAGCCGCCAAGGCCCTGGGGCGTATTTTTATGTTAGGGAGCACCAATGAAAACAATAACACCTATCAACAGTTTTTAGAGACGTTTTGTGTGGATCAACAAACCCTAGATTTAATCGAAGATAAGTTTCAAAAAGTTTATATTCAAGAAAGCGACGTGGTAGACGAATTAAAAACCTATTTCGATAGCGCCAATGATGAAGCGCCACTCCCGGATATCACTAACCATTTGGTGGATTGGCTCAACAACCAGTCTGCGTACGCCAGAACTGATGATACTAAATTGGTGGCAACTTAAATGGAACTATTAACTTTTATATTAGCAGCGTACGGCCTCACTCAAATTCTTGTTTATGGTAAGATTTTTAATAGGGTGCGACCCAAAAAGGGAAGATTAAAACATATGGCAACGTGCCCTATGTGTATGGGCTTTCACGTCGGATGGTTTTTGATGTTACTTTCTCCGTTTACAGAACTATTTAATTTTGATGTAACTGTCGCTAATTTCTTTCTTTTGGGATGGCTTTCTTCTGGAACCTCTTATATTTTTAATATGATTTTTGGCGATAGTGGCTTACAAATAGGAGTTGAACATGGATCAGAACATTTGGACAGTTAAGTGGATGCTACAGCCCGTGCGTAATTGCAAGAAGGGATGTTGAACCAGGCGGGTAATGCCCGCAGACTAAAGGAATAACATAATGAAAATAACCAAATCACAATTAAAAAAGATAGTTAGTGAAGAACTTCAGGAAGTGAGGTTGGACCTCACGGGTACCAAGGCAGGAAAGATCCGCGGCTATGCCGGCGCAGGCGTCGGTGCGGCCATCACCCTGTCGGCTCTGGCCACGCTTCCGGCCGGAGGGATTGGCGGAGTAGCTGCAGCAGGAACACTCGCGCCATTATTTCTGGCCGTCAACAAGTGGTGGGAGAATAAACAGCTTAAAAACGTAGAACTTGATGAAAAAACACTGGTGGCGTTCGCGCAGAGGTTATATACGGCCGCGCAAAAAGCGGCTGGTAAAAATGCGCAGATTGATGCATCGACTTTGATTCCTGCTATCCAGAAGGATTTGACTGCACGGCTTATCAATGTTCCTGCGGAGACCAAGAAGATGCTAAGGTTTGAAATAGACTTGATCGACGATGCTCCCGGAGATCCAGCAGTTAAAAAAGCAGTCAAAGATGCATTGACTCGTGCCAAGATGCTTGGCAAAGATTCGGTCTGGACTCAGGCGCGATCTGCGGGCGAAAAGATCGCCGCCCCCGTTTCGACGGCTGCTGGCGCAGCCAAACAATTAGCAGGAATGGAGGAAGGCCATTGGAAAGCAACACGTCATCAATTAGAGCAAATTATTAGAGAAGAAATGCAACTACTTTATAGGAATAAGCAATGAGCAAAGTACTTTTACGAGAATACTACGAATTATGCGAAGGCGGCGTTTGCCAGGATCTTTTAACCGAAGACGAAAAAAGATATGTGGCTAATGGCGGTATGATTTTATCTGGCATTATGCAAAAAGCCGACACGGTTAATGGCAACGGACGCATTTATCCGCATAAGGTATTAATGAAAGAGGTGGAGAATTACGGAAAGCTCGTCAAGGAGCGCCGTGCCTTAGGTGAACTGGACCACCCGGAAGATTCGGTTATCAATTTGAAGAATGCATCTCATTTGGTGACCGAGATTTGGTGGCGTGACACCGATGTAATGGGCAAGGTTAAAGTACTGGACACACCGGCCGGCAAAGTATTACAAGAGTTAGTGAAGTCCGGCGTCAGTCTTGGGATTTCCTCTCGTGGTATGGGGTCCGTCCGAGAAGATCAAAATCAGACAATTGTGGAAGATGACTTCCAGTTGATTTGTTTTGACTTTGTGTCGGAGCCCTCAACGCCTGGAGCTTTCATGATGAAAGAGGCCCGAGAGTATCAAAATAAAGTATTTACCAAAGCAGATAGAATTAATCGGCTATTAAATGAGGTTTTAAATGAAGAAGGCTGACTTAAAACAGCTAATTAAACCATTGGTTAAAGAGTGTATTCACGAAGTCCTTTTGGAAGAAGGGCTTCTCTCAAATGTGGTGGCCGAGGTGGCCCGCGGCCTGCATTCCAACGTAATAGTGGAAACTAAAAATATCCCTGCTGAGCCTCCTATTAAACAGCAAGCTAAACAGTCGCGGCAGCAACTACACGCTCATCGAAAAAAGCTAATGGAAGCGGTGGGAAGCGATGCCTATGCCGGAGTGGATTTGTTTGAAGGAACAGAACCGATGCATCAATCCGAACCCCAGCAGGGCCATGCGGATCTAGGAGATCCTCGCGACAACGGAGTAGATATTAGTTCCATTTTTGGGAATGCTTCCCGAATTTGGCAAGCAATGAAGTAGGTGTATTATGGCAAAAGGTGTTAACGCGTCAGTTAGTTTAAAACAATGTAGAGGAAATGTGGAACGCATGATCCGCAGGTTTTCGAAAAAAGTTAAGAAAGAACGTATCATTGAAGAGGTAAAGAATAGGCGCTTCTTTAAAAAGCGATCTGTTGCTCGAAAAGAGAAGCAGCAGCGCGCCCGAAGACTTCGAATGAAAGAAGAACAAAAACGCAATAGAAAAAAGTAATGACTATTTATAGTGAAAGTAAGTAATTTAGGAGATTTTTTATGCCTGCAAATTCATGGAAATTAGCCCCAGGATTAAACAACGTTGGCTCTTTTCAGGTTAGCGGCCGCCCCTTCGCGTCAGGTTCGTGCGTCGCCCCGGCTAGTGGGAGTAGCTTGGTGGTGAGATTCCCGTCGGTCACGAAATGGTTCCAGATTGAACCTTTAAGTGGCTCTGGCTCACGCACCCTCCGTGTTGCCTTTAGTGAACAGGGACTTTATGGCAAAGGAGGCGCCGGCGGCACGGAGGACGGTTATAATTTTAGGCTCAATGCGAGTTCTAGTTTCTGCCGCCCTCTTGATATGAAAGTGAGCGAAGTATGGCTCATGTCTGAAGATAGCGCCACCTACACTGTTGACGTTTTAGCGGGCCTAACGAATGTGCAAATCGGAAGTCTGTATACCGGCGACCGAACAATTAATGGAGCAGTGGAAGCAGCAGGCCCCAACTGGTCAGGTTCTATAGGGGTAGGTTAATAATGGCTAACTTTGGTTGGGCATATATTGATTGCCAGGACATTACCCCAGGCTCTGGCTCTTTTGGACCAGCCTATTCTGTACAGTTTCTTACTGAGTCGGAAGGGGGAACTACTGGTTCAGCACTGCTGACGTATTACACGGCATCATATTATAGTTATGACCCAAGCACCATGGTGCTGTCGGGTAATCTTGTAGTAACTGGCACCCTTAGCGCTAGCGTTTATCATGTTGAAGACATCGCGATTATTGATGCCACTGGTTCCACTTACTTCGGTGATGATCAAACCGACATTCATGCGAGAACAGGAAGTTTAGAAATCTATAACGACAGTTCGTTAGTCATGAAAGCGAATGCTATTAACGGACAGACCACGGTGAAAGGACTAGGAGGTGGCTATAGCCGCGTTGGAACAACTCCTTACACATCGTCGGTAGATAATTTAGTGTTGGGTGTTGATAGCGCCGACAGTGACATTACTATTTGTGTACACAGTGCCTCCGCGGCAGGCGCCGGCGCTGTTATGATCATTAAAGACCAAACTACACGCAGCACTTCTAAAATTTATGTCTCTGCATCAACAGGAACCTCGCACGAACTAATCGATAGCGCTAGTTATTATGTACTATCTGGTACGTACCCAGCAATTAACTTGTATTCCGATGGAATGAATTGGTGGATTTTCTAGTGGAGGGCTAATGCTGCATGGCCTACAATGCGCTATCGGGCACCGTATTAGCCGCTCAAGAGTATACCCCTGGCAATTTGATAATTGGAAACATTGTTTCCGGTAATTTGAGCACTTCGGATGGTTCCTCTATCATCAATGTTCCGCGCGTTACAAACGCCACCAATAATGCCCTCATTACGAATGTGGGAGGTGATGCCAATGATCTCGTTTGTGAAGGGAACCTCAAGTTTGATGGCACTGTTTTAACCATTACAGGCGAGTTAACGGCAAGCACTGGCATGTCTGCTTCTTATTTAATGGGGGACGGCAGCCGCCTCACGGGCATTAGTGCTGGTGGTGGTGGTGCTGGTGGGGGGATTTTTACTGAAGTTAATGGGTCGACTGCTTATACTACTAGCAGTATTAATGTAGGATCTGCCGTGGCACCCACCCACACCTTGACGGTCGTTGGGACTTCTCTCTTGAGTGGGAATACTGACGTGGATGGCCACCTCATCCCTTCGATAGGCGACACTTATGATCTGGGATCATCGGCGAAACCATGGCGCAATCTATATGTATCCAGCAGCACCATTTATTTTGGTTCTGATGCTTTAAGCGTGTCTGACGATAACTTAAAGTTTGGCTCGGGGAGCACTACCAAAGGTTTTGACGTCGGGTTTATGAACTTTAAGAACAATGGCATTTGGATGGATCCGGGCCGACTCTTTAAACTTCGGGCTTATCAAATTCAGATGTTTGGTGGAATTGGATATATCCGTAAGGTTGTAGCTGATGACTACACTATTAAGGACCAGGACTACCTTGTAGGGATTCAATCGGATACTTTAACCTCGTCCATTACGCTGACTTTGCCCGCGGCCACTAACCTTTTAAACGGCCAGACGTTTGTAATTAAAGATGAAGGAGGCGCCGCCCACACCCATCCGGTGACAATTGCATGCGCTGGGGACGATGTGGTCGATGGTACAAATCAAGTAGTTTTGGAATCACCTTATGCATCTATCCAGATTTATTGTAATGGTGTAGGAAAATACTTCATCTGCTGAAAAAATAAGTGCTCCAAAAGCCTATTTATAGTCGAGTGCATTCGTGCGCTTGAGATGGGAATTTCCTATCTCGCCTAAAAAAATCTATTTTATGGAGGGTTTAAAATATGGCTTATAAATTTCAATTAGGAGATGCTCGAATGAGCGGATCCTTAACACAAGAAGAAGGTATTACTGTCGTCGCCGGAGGCTTGACTGTTACTGCTGGTACGTCTGCACTGCAGGCTACTACGGCAACGACGTTGTCTGCTTCGTCTACGGTTGGCGGACTAGGAATTACCGGTACGTCTTTGGCGTTACAGTCGGGCGGCATTACTGCTGCTGGTGCCATCGCTGGCGCTACTACCATCGGTTCGTCCGGTGCGGCAACACTTGATAGTGGTGCGGCTGGCTCATCTTTTGCCGGAGCGCTCACCATCGCTGGTGGCGCAGGTAGCTCGGGTGTAACTATTACTGATGCGGGCGCTCTTACAGCTGATGGTATCGTTAAAACAGATGATACAACTGAAGCAACTTCGACAACTGACGGTTCTTTGCAGACCGACGGTGGTTTGAGTGTTGCAAAGAGTGCAGTTATCGGTGATGATCTGGATCTATTATCTGATGGATGTATCATTAACGTAGGAAGCACTTCTAAGTTCACTTTGACTGATCAAGCAGCTAATAACTGTGTGATGGCTGCGAGTGGGGCTAGGCTTGCTTTTGGCAACGCTGGTGAGTATATCACCGGTGACGGGACTGATCTGGCTATCATCTCTAGTGGCGATGTTGATATAAATGCTACTACAGCCGCCGTTGCTGGCGCTTTGAGTTCGACCGGAGCAGCTACTTTAGCTAGTGCTTCCGGAGTGACCACTATAGGTTCCACTACAGGTGCTACTTTCTCAGCTGCTGGTTTGTTGAATGTTAACAACGCAACCGATGCTACTTCTACAACCGATGGTTCTTTACAAACTGACGGTGGTTTGAGTGTCGTAAAAGACGCTATTTTTGGTAATGATGTAGGGTTAGCCTCAGATTCTGCAGTGCTGACCCTGGGCGCCGGCGCTGACGCTAGTTTAACTCACGACGGTACAACTGGCTTGACCGTTGCTGCTGCACCAATCTCTATTAACTCAACTGGAGATTTAACTTTGGATTCAACCACAGACATCGTTCTCGATGCTGCTGGCGGTAATTTCGAGTTTAAGGACGCCGGCACGGCAATGCTAACTATTGACGTAGACGGCACTGCTGGTGACATTGATGTAAATCTCATGGTTGATGGCGATGACTTGGTTTTTAATCAGTTTGATGGAACCGAAGTGCTTAGATTAACGGATGGTGGTGATGTTCAAATCGCTACCGGACTCATTCCGGACGCCAACGATGGTGCGTATATCGGCACCGCCGCCAAACAGTTTAGCGACTTGTTTCTCGCGGAAGGTGGCGTTATCAACTGGGATAACGGTGATGCTACATTGACTCAAGCTGCGAATGTTGTTACTCTTGCGGGCGCTACCTTAAGTGCTACGTTTACCAATTCCTTATCTAAGGCTGGTAATTCAGGTCTTGCGATGACCACATATAACGGCTCTGCTGCAGTAAGCAATCTCGCTGTTGACCTTAGTACTCTTACCGCGGCCACTGTGGATGTTGCTACTGACTCTATTGCTATTATTGATTCTTCTGATTCTAACGGTTCTCGTCAAGAGAGCATTGTTGATTTGGTGTCAGGAATGGCAGGTAGCGGTCTCACGGCTACTAACGGTGTACTTTCCACTGATGCTGGCGGAACTCCGACCGCGCTTACCATTGGTGCAACTGCTGTCGAGGGTATGAATTATATTAATTCCACTTTGACAGGCGCCTTTGCGGCTTATTTACCAGCAGCCCCAACTGCGGGTGATATTGTGTATATTAAAGCAAAGGATGGAGTTACAACCTCTAACAGTGTTACGATTATCAAGACTACAGCTTCTCATACCATCGATGGTGGATCTGAGATTGTTATTGAATCGCCTTATGGTGCAGTTTCGTTGTCTTACGTTGCTGCTAACGATTGGCGTGTCTTCTAAACAAAGTTTTATCTTTGGTCTCTTGGATGCCTCCCCTGTGGGGGCATCCTCTTTTTTTGCCTTAAACACAGAAAGAAGCTAATTAAAAGCGAGAGGATACTAAATGGCTTATAACGTTTTAGATGGAACCGTAGATTATAGCACTACGCAGCATACAGAGATTGTGGATGCTCATGCTAATCAAGTGATAAAAGGTACAAAAACAATAATAGGAACCCTCTTGTCTAAAGATGGACGTGAAATCGTTCCCCCGGCAATTACTGAAATTGAAGGCGGAAGTAAAAATGCCATCTTAACTTATCAGACCAACACCAAAGCCAAAGCAGAATTTAATTTGACGTTTGACGGGCAAATGTTGGTAACTAAAAAGATTCGTGCAGAAAGTCTTGAAGGCTCAGGCGAAAAATTGTTTAACCTTCCCGCGAATCAATTTATGGGTACCATTCCCGCTCGATCTATAAACTTGGGAGTAGGATTGGCAAATGTTAGAAGTGCGGTTCAAGTACAGGCCGCCCAAGGGGTGTCGGTGGATGAAAAAGGGGTAGGAATTAAAGTAGTACCCAAAGGGGGCCTAGGTTTTAAAAATGGGCGCCTTGCGGTACAACCTAAAAGTTGTCTCAATATCACTGTCGACGGACAAAATTTAAGTGATGACGATATGTTGATGGTTCACGACACTTCTCGGGGCGATGTGCGCAACACTACCTTGGCTAATTTGTTTGATTCATATGTTAAAATTAAAATGCCCAAGCCTACGGGAGTAGCCAACAGTGTTCAACTAAAGGGAAAAGGAGAGTTTAGTTCGACCCCGGCTTTAACTTTCGACTCTAAGAGCAACATTTTAAATGTAGATGGAAAAGTAATAGCGGATGAATTAATTGTGACCGGCCGCACCATTTTTGAAGGAGTGGTGACTCAAAGTCTCAAAACAATTTCTGCGCCGGCTTATACCATCGAACCCGACGACTATACCATTCTTTATGACACGTCCAAAAACAAAGGAGTAGCAACCATCCCAGCAGCATGCAATAATCCGGGCCGCATTCTCGTGATTAAAAAAATCAACAGTGATAAGTTTAAACTCAAATCCAATCTTTTGACAGTGAAAGTGGAAGAAGGTGAGATTGATTTTAAGAAGAGCATTGAACTTAAGATGAGCTACTCTACTCTCACGCTCCAATCAGATGGTAAAAAATGGTGGATTATTGGGAAGATGGGCTCATAATTTCTGTCTTTTCCTAACAAGTAACACTATTTATTTTGAATTACTATATTTTAGGAGTTAGTATATGTCGACTTTGTTACAGGAAGCGATTGTTGATGCGACCGCTTTGCGCGAAGCAGCGTTAAAGAACGCGGAGGCGTCAATCATTGAAAAGTATTCTGATGAAGTACGTAACGCTTTAGACAATTTATTAGAACAAGAAGAAGAACCACTAGACGATCTGGGTGGGGACCTGGGAGGCGATATGGGTGGTGGCCTGGGAGACCCGATGGGCGGCATGGACATGGGCGCCCCAGAGGAAGGTGTAGCTGAAGATGTGGCGCAGGACGTCCCCCTCGGAGCAGCCGATGGTGAAAAGTTGTGCGCTTGTCCCGAGGAAGGACAGAGCGCTAAAGTGACTGTAGACTTAGATGAGCTACAGGAAGCCGTCGATGCGCTTGGTACCGAAATAGAGGAAAATGAAGAGTTTAGTTTTAGCGCTGAGGATCTAGCTAAGCTTCTTTCCGAAGAGGACGACGAGATTGATGAAAATATTACAACCGGATCCGATGAGATTTTTGGTGCTCAAGAAGATGCTCCGCAGACCAGTGGTGGCGGAGCCCTCGCCGGTAGCGCAGCAGCCGAAGAGGCAGACTCCGAAGCGCTCCAGAGCGAAGAAGGCGTCAAAACCAACGAAGAGTTAGATATTTCGGACGAATTGATTGACGCCATCGTAGAAAAACTTACTGTGGATATGGGTGCAGAATTGTCCGGCTGGGCCGGCCGCCCCTCTTACGATGTTAAGTGGGAGATGGAAAAAGAAATGGCCCACCGCCGCGGCACCAAGGCCCACGATGAATTAGAAATTTTGAAGAAAGCTCAAGAAGAGTTGGTTTTTGAGAATAACCAACTTAGCGAGCGGAACAAACAATATGAGCAAGCAGTATATGAGATGAAAGAAACTTTACATGAAGTAAATGTTTCCAACGCTCGTTTGCTCTACACGAACCGTGTTTTGAGAAATACCTCCTTAAATGAGCGGCAAAAAGATAAAATTGCCGAAGCTATTTCAAAAGCTGGTTCAGTAACAGAAGCGAAAACGATCTATCAAACGCTTGAAAACGCAGTGCCGGCACAAACTAAACGTGCCCCACAATCACTGAGTGAAGCTATTGGTCGTCCATCGTCTGTTATTCGTGCGACTCGACAAGAGTCGTCACAGCCAAAAGATCTATTTTTAGATCGTATGCAGAAATTAGCTGGCATTAAATAACATTGTAGGAGGTGATAAAAAAAATGTCTAATATTATTGAAAGGCTGACCGAGGGTGTTGTCAATCGCGACATGCGCGCCGAAGGTCATGCATTATTAACTAAGTGGGAGCGTACCGGACTGTTAGAGGGTCTGGGCAAAGAGCGTTCTCGTCAAGGTATGGCTCGCCTACTGGAAAACCAGGCGAAAGAGCTACTCCGTGAGCAGAGCACCATGTCTGGTGGAGACGTCGAAGGTTTCGCAGCCGTCGCATTCCCCATCGTTCGTCGTGTGTTCGCGGGTCTGATCGCAAACGATTTAGTTAGCGTTCAGCCGATGAGTCTACCAAGTGGTCTCATCTTCTTCCTAGACTTTACTACGTCTACGAGCGGTCCTGGCCTACCCCGTTTGGGTTATGGTTCGGCCGAAGAGTCACTATATGGTGGTGGCGTCGTTGGTTCACAGTTGACTGGCGGTGTTGATCTTTCCGGTGACAATGCTGAGGCAGGTCCTTATGCGTTGAACAACGGTTATGCTTCGCCAACCGGTTCAGCTGGTCTATATATTGGTGGTGGCGTTCTCGTCGCTTCCGGTACAGCCGGCGCTGTTGGTGGCTCGGGAGCAAATCCCTTGTCTACCGCAAACCAGGCGACCCTGGATGCTCTCACACGTTATGATGTGGATCTGTCCGGTTCCCCTGTTGTTGTTACTGAGTTAACTGGCGCAAGCGTCGGTAACCTGGCTCAGTTCAACATTGAGGATTTGGTTGCTCTAACTGAAGATAGTGTAACTGGTGCAACCGTTAAGCTGGTGCGTCGTCTTACGACCATCTCTTCCGGTTCTAGTGTCGAGGATCCCAGCAATGCAAACTGGAAGATTAATTTAGTTTGGACTGCAACCAGTGGCGCAATGCCTCTGTTGGGTTCTTCTGCCGCTGGTGGTGATGGTGTTCTTTCCATTACCTCATCTAACGCTCAGTTGTCCTTCCCAATCGATGATAACTTTACCACGAGCAATGCTCTTGGTTCCGTCATCGGTACCACAGTGTGGGGGTTGGAAAACCAGGCACTCATCCCCGAGATTGACATCAAGGTCGATTCCGTGGCGGTGACCGCTATCACCAAGAAGCTCAAGGCTAAGTGGACGCCAGAGTTGGGACAGGATCTAAATGCCTATCACAACCTTGACGCCGAGGTCGAGCTTACTAGCATCCTCTCTGAGCAGATTGCTCTTGAGATTGACCGCGAGATCCTTGAGGATCTGGTTATCGGTGCTAAGGCTGGTACCTACTACTGGGCCCGCTCTCCCGGCTTGTTCGTGGAGCGCACAACTGGTAGGGAAATTGGCGCATCTTCGGCTGCTCCTGACTTCACCGGTACTGTGTCTGAGTGGTATGAGACCCTGGCTGAGACCATCAATGATGTGTCGGCGCAGATCCACCGTAAGACTCTACGGGGTGGTGCTAACTTCATCGTCTGCGGACCTGAAGTGGCTAACGTCCTTGAGTTCACCGCTGGTTTCCGCGCAAGCGTTACTGCTGACGATGAGACTGGTTCCATCGGCGCTGTGAAGGTCGGTTCACTGACGAAGAAGTTCGACGTCTATGTTGACCCCTACTTCCCACGCTCGGTGATTCTGGTTGGTCGCCGCGGAAGCTCTTTCCTTGAGAGTGGATATGTATATGCACCTTATGTGCCGCTGCAGACCACTCCCACTATCTTTGGTCCCGAAGACTTCGTGCCCCGCAAGGGCGTGATGACGCGGTACGCCAAGAAGATGGTGCGACCCGATATGTACGGTCTTGTTATCGTACGCGGTCTCCTTGGAGAGGCAGGCGCTACTAGCTAGAAAATAGCGTAGTCAAATAAATGTAAAGCCTCCGCCTTTTGGCGGGGGCTTTCGTTTGTTGAAACTACTTATAGGTGCGAGTCGCAAGGCTCGTCCCATGTTTTTGGACATGATTATAAATGGAGGGTTTAAATAATGGGAACTAAAAGAGTGGGCTTGGCGAGAACCCAAGCATTAATTGAGAATTTAAAAAGAGAGTTGCAAATGAACGGCACGTCGTTGGCTGGTCTTAAAGAGAAAACACTGACGACTACGGCAGATAAGACTTTAACTGTATCAGACTCAGGAAAGACAATTTTCTTGGATGGTTCGACTACACACGATGTTACTTTGCCGGCTGCAGCCACAGGACTTACGTTTACGTTTTTCCTTGTTGACGCTACGGCCGATGTCGATATCGTCCAAGGCGCCACCGCCACGGAAGACTTTGTTGGCAATATTACTGCTCACAACGGTAAAGACACTGCCTCTGCGAGCGATACGAAGATTATCTTCGATCAAAGCGGAGGAGCAGCAGTGGGCGACTGGGTTCAGGTAACGTGTTATAACGATGACGACTGGTATGTGGTGGGTCTTTCCAACACTTCCGCCGCTGTTGTTTTTGGATAAGCCGATAAGAGATACTCAATAAAATATTTTATATTTATCCCCCTCTTCGGAGGGGGTTTTTCTTTTTGAAGAATACTAACTATTTACTATATTACAAAGGAGAATTCCCATGGGAAAGAAACGACGAATGAACGCATCGCAGACTAAGTTTGGAGGTAAACACGCTAATCATCCTCGGCTGCGCCTTTTACTGGAAGAAATCGAAAACATCACAGCTACGATTAAAGAGATTACGGAGCCCATAGCAGAGACCATAGAGGAGATCCCCGAGATCCCTGAGATTATAGAGCCTCGGGTTAAGAGACCTACGTTGCGCAAGAAAACCACCAAGCGTACTACTAAAAAGTCAACTACCTAAAATATTTTCCTTTATACAATAAGCCCCCGCCCCGTCGGGGGTTTTGTTTTATGAACTACTAATTACTGCGAGGAGAATAATATCGATGCCTACCGCTCTTAATCCTAGATCGCAAACGAGCGCCATTGTACTGAGCGAAACAGGCTCTGTTACTCAAGTGGCCACCGCTGTACCATTTGGAATGTACACTGGGTCGCTAGAATTTTTAACAGGTGCAGCCACGCAGGTAGCCTATACATATAAAAAGTTAGGAGGGGACGTAGTTGACATTGAGTTGACTCCGGCTAATGTATATGCGGCTTATGAAGAGGCTGTCTTAGAATATTCTTATATTGTTAATCTTCATCAAGGCAAAAACATGCTTTCGGATGCGTTGGGAAACGCCACAGGCACTTTTGATCATCGGGGAGAATTAGAAGCGGGAGAGCTTTCATCTAGTTTGGGAGGTCAAAGAGTGGCCCTCAAGTATCCGCGTTTCCAGTTTGATTATGCGCGCCGCGTCGGTGATGGACTGTCGGCGGTGGCTGGGTTCGGAGGCACTGTGCCTCAATATTCTGCATCTTTCACCCCTAAAGAAGGCATTCAAGATTATGATCTGCAAAACATAATTTCTAGCTCTGCCGCCACGGGAACTAACGATTCGGAGGGGGTAGTTCCCTTTGAGGGGAAAGTAGAAGGGCGACGTATTATTGTTACCCAAGTCTTTTATCGGTCTCCGCGCGCCATGTGGCGATTTTATGGATATTATGGAGGGATTGGGGTTGTAGGTAACTATTCCACGTATGGGCAATTCGCGGATGATTCGACATTTGAAATTATTCCAACATGGCAGAACAAGCTACAAGCCATCATGTATGAAGATTCGATTATGACGCGAACTTCTAACTATTCGTACGAGATTATTAATAACAATCTACGTCTTTATCCTAATCCGAGTTATTGGGATTTTGGGGCGATGGATAAGATTTGGGTGAGGTTCTATGTAGACGATAACTCGTGGGATGAAGACCCCAATTACGAAAGCGGAGTTAACGGCATCAATAATGTTAACACGCTCCCCTTCGATAACATACCCTATAAGAACATCAATTCCATTGGTAAACAGTGGATACGAAAATATTGTTTAGCGCTCTGTAAGGAGATGCTGGGGCAGATTAGAGGCAAGTTTCAAACCCTACCTATACCAGGGGATAGTGTGACGTTGAACTATGCCGACTTGCTGAGTCAAGCAAAAGAAGAACAGCAAAATTTGAAAGATAAGCTTGCAGAAATTCTGAAGGAGCTAGAGTATACAGAGCTAGTTAAGCGCGATAGTGAAAAGGCTGAGGCGACAGCTACTACATTTAAGAATTCGCCGTTGCCGATTTTTGTGGGGTGATAATGAATGGCTGATGAATGGAAAAGACCGAGTGCACCGCCCCCTCCCTTGTTTCTGGGGAAGAAGGAAAGAGATCTTGTTAAACAGGTCAATGACGAACTTATTGAAAAAGTCATAGGGCAACAAATTCTTTACTATCCCATTGACTTGGAAAGAACAAATTTTCATGAACTGTATGGAGAAGCCATAAAGAAAACTTTTTTACCTCCGATTCGCGTATACGCCTTAGTGGAGTTTACTGCCTTTGAAACAGAATATATGCCGAGTGTAGGAGTGGACAAGGTATGGGAAATTAACGTTCATTTCCACAAACGGCGCCTTGAAGAAGACCAAAATTTAGCAGTACGAGAAGGAGATTTTGTTCTTTATGGAGATAATTATTATGAAATCGTGAAGCTAGATCAAAGTAAACAGTTGTTTGGGCAGGTTAATCACTTGTTTGAAATATCTGCGACTTGTAAACGCGCACGCAAGGGGCTTTTCGATGCTACCTAAGAATTTTGATTTTGCTATGATTCCCACGGGGAGCAACGGGAAACAGCTCTTCGCGTTAGAAGAAATAGGAATGCTGGAGTCTACAATTGAGACGATTGATGCTGCGATGGTGGAATGGGTAAAGGATGATTTAGATATTAGTACATCCACCAACGAAGGATTTAAAAATGTCCCTGTCTTGTGGCAAGTTCCCGAAAGGGCGTACCAAGTGAAGCACGAAAAAGCGTTACGAGATGATAGTGGAGCTATCACGCTGCCTATTATCAGTGTGCAGCGTACAGGAATGGTGAAGGATCCTACTAAAAAAGGATCCTGGCAGGCTAATTTTTATTCGGATAAACATGATGGCCGTTCAGGTCGAATGGTGATTGCTAAAAAGATTGTGGAAGATAAAACACGTAATTTTGCTGCAGCAGCCGGCACCCGGAATCATGAGACTTCAGGAAGTCAACAGTTGTATTACCCCCGAGTTAACAAAAAGGTAGTGATCAAGACGCTGTCTATCCCTATTCCAGTATATGTTAATGTGAACTATAAAATAGTTTTAAAATCTGAATACCAACAGCAAATGAATACTATGTTGGCACCATTTATTGCCCGTACCGGGCAAATTAATGCGTTTGTGATGCGTCGAAATGGTCATTTATATGAAGCCTTTATTGAGCAAAACTTTAATCATACTAATAACATAGATAATTTAGCAGAGGATGTGAGAATGTATGAATCAGAGATAACAATTAGAGTGTTGGGCTATCTTATTGGAGAAGGGAAGAGTGATGATCGTCCTCTGGTGATGGTTCACGAAAACGCAGTCGAGGTGACTTACCCCCAAGAAGGCGCAGTTCCTGACGGAAACGATGATTTTTTTCTTTAGTTCAGGAACTCCTTTTGAAATTAAAAATACTATTTAATTAATGATTGCACTATCATTTGCGCATTTTTTAATAAGAGGAATTTAGCATGTCAGTGAAGAATTTTAAATTTGTATCTCCCGGGGTTTTTATCAACGAGATTGATAATTCTTTTATCCCTAAATCCGCCGACGCGATTGGCCCTGTAGTAATCGGACGGTCCCGACGAGGCCTAGCGATGCAGCCGGTTAAAGTCGAGTCATACTCTCAGTTTGTCGAAATGTTCGGCGATACTGTTCCCGGTATGGGAGGTGGAGATATTTGGCGCGACGGCAATTACCAGTCACCCATGTATGGCACGTATGCGGCTAAAGCGTTCTTGAATGCAAACGTAGCTCCTCTTACTTACGTGCGTCTTTTAGGACAGCAGGATGGCAATAATGACAGCTCCAATGATGGCCAAGCAGGCTGGGCTACTTTTAAAACAACGCCAAATCGAGTGCCTATCACGAACGGTGGTGCTTATGGATTGTGGTTGTTTACCTCGGGCGCAGCCAATGGAACAAACCTTGGTACAGGAAGTTTGGCGGCCGTTTGGTATGTTAATCAAGGAACACTTACTTTAAGTGGAACGGTGTTTGGAGGCCTCGCAACCAACTCGCTGGCCAGTTCTTCGGCCGTGCACACCGCTTCCAATGGTGTTATTTTAGGAGCCAGCAGCACAGACGGAACATATCAAATGGTAGTTAGCGGCGGCGATGGCCAAGGCGTTACGGATCAAACCATTTTATTCTCTTTTGATGATACAAAATCTACTTTCGTGCGCAAGGCGTTTAACACCAATCCACAACTTGTTAGTGGAGCGACTTTTTATACTTCTGATTCTTCAAAGAATTACTGGCTCGGACAAACTTATGAACAAGAAATTCGTGATCGGAGCCTCCACACGGGCGCCCTCGGTTGTTTGATGCCGATAGTGGGCCCCAGTAGTGCCACGCCAGCCAATCTCCGCGGAAACGCCTCTACGGAGGGACGCAGTGGTTGGTTTATTAGCCAGGATGTGGGAACCGCTCAAGCGTATGTTCCTTTCAATCAGCAGAAACTATTCCGGCTCGTAGGCCGCGGCCACGGAGAATGGCTACAAGAAAATTGTAAAATCTCCATTGCTAATGTTCGGGCATCTACCACGACCGTTACAGAATATGGCACTTTTTCGGTGATTATTCGGGCCTTGAGCGACACCGACAACGCAGTACAAGTGATGGAGCGCTTTGATAATCTTAGTCTCGACCCAACATCCCCTAATTATATTGCGCGCAAGATAGGAGATTCTTATGCTTCGTGGGATAACACAGAAAGGCGTCTGAAGACCTATGGAGAATACGCCAACAATTCAAAGTTTGTGTATGTTGAGATGAATAATGACGTCGATGCCGGCGCCACCGATCCCACCTTCCTTCCCTTCGGATATTTCGGACCGCCACGCTTTGCCGGGATTTATAATCTTTGTAATACGGGCTCAATGAACGTATCACCTAACTATTGGGGCGGGGCCCCCGCCAAGACCGCCGGATCTGAGCAAGGTACTTTAGCGGCCAACGCCTTTGTGACGGGAGGCTTGGTGCTGCCCAACGGGCCCGGCACCGCCTTCGAACCCGACGCCGAGGACAACGTGCCTGGGGGATTAATTTACCTATCGGGGGGTGCCGGGGTCGCCGGCACGTCGAACGGTGGATGTACAGGCTCTCTAGAATTCCCCGCGGTGCGCTTGCGGAATTCCTCCTCTGATGGCGGCCTCAGCGATCCTCGAAATGCATTTTTTGGAATGCAGACTACGCGCACAGCGACCAGTACCATCCACGATCCCAGCGTCGCCGATTTCCATCGACTATTATACGGTGGGTACACGGGCGGCGGTGGCACCAACGCTACTTCTCCCCTCGGAACCGCCGGTGTGGAAGACTATGCGTATGTCTTTTCACTTGATAATGTAGCAAAGAGCAGCACAAACGTGTTCTTTTATCAGTCGGGGTCTAGAGCCAATGGGACCTCTCAAACGTCGGCATCTTATACCGAACTATTGGACGCTGGTTATGATAAATTCACGAGCCCCTTTTACGGAGGCTTTGATGGATTTAATATTATGAAACCCGATCCATTGTATAACACCGGAATGGCCGCAGCAGCAACCAATTTAAACAGTTATGCGTACTACACTTATAATCGCGCGATTGATACAGTGGCCGATCCAGAAGCCCTCAATATGAATTTGTTGACGGTACCGGGCTTAACACACGATGGCCTTACTACTCACACCATTAGAGTTTGTGAGGAGCGCGGTGATGCATTGGCTCTGATTGATTTGCCTAATGTATATATTCCGGCCGCAGAAGCTTACAAGAGCAGCAAGTCAGCCCGCGTCGGAACCACAGCCGTGCAGGCTGCCACCAACTTGCGCGACCGCCGAATTGACTCTAGCTACGGTTGTACTTTCTACCCATGGCTACAGACTAGAGATGAGGACACTGGAGCCTCCTTGTGGATCCCACCTTCGGTGGCGATGATGGGAGTTCTGGCTTCGTCGGAACGAGCCTCACAGATTTGGTTTGCGCCAGCTGGCTTTAACCGCGGTGGCCTTACTGACGGCGCGGCAGGTATCCCGATTACTAATGTAACGCAGCGATTGACTTCCAAAGAGCGCGACACTTTGTATGAGAGCAACATTAATCCGATTGCCTCGTTCCCATCTAGCGGAATTGTGGTATTTGGGCAGAAGACTCTGCAGGAACGCCAGTCGGCTCTGGACAGAATTAACGTGAGAAGGCTTGTGATTTATATGAAGAAGCAAATTTCTCTTCTCTCGACGCAGGTGTTGTTCGAACAAAATGTGAACGCGACATGGAAGCGCTTCACCGGATTAATCGACCCATTCTTATCTCGTGTACAGACAGATTTTGGTATCACAGATTATCGTCTTATCCTTGACGAGAGCACTACCACTCCCGATCTTATTGATCAGAACATTTTGTATGCGAAGATTATGGTGAAACCAGCCCGGTCCATTGAATACATTGCCATCGACTTTGTTATCATGTCGACGGGAGCATCTTTTGATGATTAAAAGGGGAGAGAATTCTTTCTCAACACTACTTAAGAATAGATTATAGGAGAAATCAAACAATGGCTTTTTGGGTGACACAGATGACGGACCAACTGAAGGATCCGAAACGAAAATTTAGATTTTTGGTAACAATCGGTGGTATCGATACCACCCAGCCCGGCGTTTGGTATGCTAAGACAGTTACGAAGCCGTCCTTCCAAATTAGCGCTGCAGAACACAAGTACTTGAATCATACTTTATATTATCCCGGCTCGGTGACTTGGCAGGATGTGACGTTAACGTTGGCAGATCCGGCCAACCCCGATATGACGGCCACCTTTGCGGATATTATTGAGGCATCCGGCTACGTCGTACCTTCGACGTCGAACGAATTGATGACATTGTCTAAAGGACAATCGGTGTCGGCCCTGGGCAGCATCGAGATCGCCCAGTTAGATGCCAATGGTAACGAGTTAGAGACGTGGACATTAATGAACCCTTGGTTGACGGATGTTAAATATGGCGATTTAGCTTATGGAGACGATGAGCTTACCGAGATTTCTCTAACCTTCAAATACGATTGGGCAACACTGAAGTCCCTACAGTATGGGTCTAGCAGGAAGAGCACTACAAAGTCGGCCGCGGGCAGCGAGTTCCTTAAGCAGACCTCAACCGCCA
>Ga0208433_1000289_pt1 | contig 24510 bp, 10 predicted proteins | sample 3_EtaG_FD_184075 | JGI IMG/M metagenome (GOLD analysis project Ga0208433, IMG submission 184075) | Marine viral communities from the Subarctic Pacific Ocean - 3_ETSP_OMZ_AT15126 metaG (SPAdes) (version 2) | ecosystem: Environmental > Aquatic > Marine > Oceanic | place: Pacific Ocean | collected...
ATCATCAATCATATAAAACCGAACTTTAACAGGACACATATGAGATTTAGTTCCATCTTTATGGTGTCTTACCTTGTATTCAGCATCTCTTTCAATCCAATAGTCTAATCCATTGATTTCAAGATTAAGTTTAGCTCTAAATGTTTGTTTCTTCTTATTCATCACATCAAGAGCCTTATTTGTTCTACTACACATATCATATATAGAATATGAGATAGCATCCATAAGAGCAGATTTACCAGAATGGTTGGGAGCTACAACACCAACAGTTCCATTGAGTTTTGTAAAATCAACTTTATTGCCTTTACCATAACAGAACATATTGTCAAACTCAAATGATTTAATTTTCCAATCTACGTTACGAGTAATATCACCATCATATATTTCTGGTGAATTATTTGTCATCTCGTTTATCTTTTTAACTCTCTTTATAGATTCATCGTCTATACCTGCAGCATTTCGTTTCAAGAAATCTTCTATAAGTTCATTCTGATAATTAATATCTCTAACATCACCAATATCTAATTTATTTTCTCTATCATCTCCAATGGAAAGATTATCTTGTCTTTCAGTTACAACATCTTTAAGTTTTGGATATTGTCTCCGCAAATCCATTTGTATATCTTTGATTTGTTCAAGAGATGTATTCCAATATTTAATTTTAACTCTACCCTTTATTGGTACAAAATTCATTTTATTTTGTATTGCACCATTCTCTACATTTACAATCTTAAATCCATAATCATTTTTTACAGGATGATATTCAGCTTTCTTTGTTTCTAAATCCCAAAGTAAAAATCCATGTGATGGTTGTTCTCCAAAATTCTGTTGAATAAGTGAGCCTGGATAACCAATAGTTTCTTCATCATTTAAGAATTGTCTTTTATGAATATCACCCAACAAAACTACATCATACCCATCAAATGTTTCAAGTTTTACATGTTCATCTCTAACAACAAAATTGTTATCATATTCGTGTTTATCTACACCACCATGAAATAGAGCTACTTTATGTTCATTGGTAAATTTGGTTGGATCTGGTAAACCTATTGTAAGTTGGTTTCCACCTTTATCTCTATCGTAGATTGACATCACTCCAAAGTCTACATTTTCGTATGTGTAAGTCCCCGATTTTTTCCAATAATGAAGATGTGGATCAATTTTTTTAACCAAATCTATAATCGGTGAAAGCGTATCCTCTCTTGATTTGTTGTTGAGATTGCAATCATGATTTCCGGGTATAACAATAGTCGGAGATATCTTACATAACTCTAAAAAGAAATTAGCCACCATTCTTACCTCTTCAGGTGAAGTGTCTAACTTCCCATGAACGACATCACCACCTATATAGATAAGGCCTGGTTTTAGTTCTTTTAATTGTTTATATAATATTTTAAATACTTTTCTATATTCTACGAATCTGTGTAACTTTCGTATGTGAATATCCGCTAAATGAGCTATTGTTTTTATCACTCAAATTCTCCTATTTTCATTTTAATAAATGAAACCATTTCTTCTGCTATATTTTTCTTTGTAAATGTTTCTGTACCTTCAAAACCCGGATTTGAATTTATCTCACATATTTTATAACCGTCACCGTCAAATAATAAATCCACACCTGATATATCTAACCCCAATACCTTTGTACTCTCTACAGCCAACCACTCTATTTGTTCATTCACCTCATATGGAAATCCTTCACCACCACGAGTTATATTAGCTCTAAAATCATCATCTTTTGCTCTTCTCATCATACAACCAGCAACTTTATTGTTTACTACCAATACCCTTAAATCTTTTCCCCAACTATCTTTTATAAATTCTTGTATAATAATATTATAACTTGGTTTAGTTAATTCAGCCATTGTTAAAAGTTGTTGAAGTTGCTTTTTATTTTCAGCAATAAATACACCTTTACCATAACTACCACTTATTGTTTTTATAATAACAGGAAATCCAAGATGTTTTTGAACAAAATCTACATCAATGGGGTGTTTTAATAATAAAGTTTTAGGAATATCAAGATTTGATTCTGCAAGTATCTGGTGTGAATATAACTTATCTTTTACATTATCTATTGCATCACTACCATTTATAATAACTACACCCATTCTTTCAAAGTGTCGAATAACAGCTTTTATGTAATAAGTTGTTCCACTACCTGTTCTCGGAAATACAAATTTAGGTAATGGTAGTGATTCCCCATTAACCAATATAGAACTTTTATTATCTTTATTAACAAAAATATCTATTTCATTTGGATCTATAACTCTTATTTTGATATCACTATCATCAAATTCTTTAATTAACCTTTTAGTTTCATAAGAATCATGAAATTGTAGTTTACACAATATCCAGCCACTAACCATATAATTTTCCTTTAATAATATCTGAAAATTTTGATTGTTCGGTTTTTTCTATTCTCTTCCAAAAGTTTTCGAAACCTAATTCTGATGGATCTTTCTCATTCATTGATAATAAGTATGCCTCAATTCCACTATCCATTAAAAATTTAACTAACTTTGCTGAATCTTTTTTAGCATCTGAATCTAATGCTACATATACTTTTTTAACCTTTTTTGTAACTAATTTTTTAACTAATGATTTTGATGGAAATTTACCAAGAAGAGGTATTACATTCTTTCTAACGGATATAGCATCAAATGAACCTTCTACTAATACAATAGGTTCATTCCAATTTATAAATAATTCAAATACTACTGTATCTTTACTCATTGGTGGATTTTTATATTTCATATTACTATTTGGGAATATATCTCTAGCTATAAAATAATTAAGTTTACCATCTTCATCATATGATGGAATAATAATTCTATTTGAATATACACCCGATTCACAATAACCCATAGAATATCGTAATATCTCCTTCGGGCCTATCCTTCGTTTTTTTAAATAATGAATCGCATTCTTATATATAGGATCTTCTGATTTTATATACAATGGTTTATATTCCTTTGGTAAACTTACATCATGTGCAGTTTCTTTTTTGTCTTTTTCATAACCAATATAATCATTAAGAAGTTGTAATACTTCTTTAATTATATGTTTTGGGGCTCCCATTTTCCGTAAAAGAATACCTATTTTATGACCACCTTCATTACAAACCCAACAATGATATTTCTGGGTTTCTAAATTGACTTGCATCTTCTTTTTGTGATGATTACAAAACGGACAGTAAAAAGCATTCTCACCATTCTTTAACTGGTAACTCTTACCCATCACCTTTTCCAATATGGTAAGTAATTGTAAATTATACATTTTTTTGAAAACACCGAGTTAAATCTTTATTCTTTTTATTAACTTTTTTGGTATATGATACATGCCTAGCAGATGATAAAATACTAAATTCTTTCACATTTGAAAAATCTTTATGTAAATTTTCTATATCATCAATCATTTTCATTTTACCTATGTTATGAACATTCCAACAACTCCAACCGCCATCTTTTAATTTTGATAAACACAAATTCACAAGAGGATTTAAAAAATTATCCAACCAATCATCATAAGTTTTATTATTATATATTGATTGAGTTTTTTCTTGTGAATAAACTTCTAAATTAAAATAAGGTGGTGATGTTAAAACAATATCAACTTCACCCACACCATATTTATCCATATTTAATGCATCATCACATATTAATGTAACTTTATCCTGTATATTTAAAAACTTGGATAGTTTTACTAACCCATTGTAAGTCCTTATATTTGGTTCAAATCCAATATAATGAGCGTTAGATGATACAGCACCCAACAATCTACCACCCCAACCAGCACACGGATCTAACACAACTTCCCCATTTAAATCTGTAACAATCATTTTTGCCATTTGAGGTCTATACATAGTTGATTTTGGAAGTCCAAAATTAAAATAAATACCCCGTTTTATTTCAGATAGATATGGAGTAGAATGTGATTTTCTATTCCATCTTAACATTTTTACTAAATTATCCGCAACCCACATTTTTTTAAAAGAATCACCTTTTTTATTTTCTATATCATAAAAATTTGGAAAAAAATGTTCACATAATTTCATCCCAATTCTACTTCTTGAAGCAATACTAAGTGATTCGTTATCGGATTCTAAATTCTGTTCAAAAAATTTATTGTTGTATTTATTTTTAATTTTATTCCAATTTAACAAATCAAACCAATCTTTCATAAGTTGAGAATCATCATAATTGGTATAAAAAGAAATTTGTTCTAATTCCGTTGCAAAAACAAATACTATGTTTTCAAATTCTTCATCAGATAAATCTCTCGTTGAATTTTTTTTATTCAAAAAATTATTTATATACATTAGTACAATATACAACTATTTTACTATATAAATCAACCTTTTTCTTCAAAAAGTGACATAACCAACCCGTCATATGCATCAATATTACGTTTATCCCAATTTCCTCTTGTTGTGTGTTTACACCATTTCTTTGTATCATATAACTCTTCTACCTGTCTTTTAACAAAGTCTTTCGCTTTAACACCCTTAACGCGGGCTTTACCGAAGACTTGTTTACGAGCCGTCATTGGGTTCACATTTTTTACTTCTAAATCAAATGTATCTTCTATCACATAACATAGAACAGCATTGAACTTTGCGAGTTTAACAATGACCTGTTGAGATGTTCTTCCACCAGCAAATCCTGATAGATTATCCTCAACATATACTTTTTCTATATCATCAATATACGAACTTTCATTGATGCAAGTCAAGACATAAAATGCTTTTTCTTTGTGAGTTGTGAATTTTTTGATATCGATGAAACCCATATCAAGTATTTTCTTGTTTTCTGTGAATGCATATCCAACACAAGATGTGGATATGTCTAACCCTAATATAACCATTTTATTTCCTATATATCAATTTTTATTTTAAGTATTAAGTCAATATCTCTTCGTATCATAATTGGTTGTGGATATCTAGCAACCATAATTGGTTGATTATCCATAGTTCCATCCGTATATTGTCTATAAAATCCAATTGTTGTCATCATGGGACCCCAAGAACCACTTAAACTACTACTTAAAATATCATCTTTTATATGTGGAGAACTTAATAACGATGATGAAGCTTTAGATCCAAATGTTGTTCCAAATCTTTTAACAGTTGGATTATTTGTAAAATTAAAATCTTTTTTTCCAATTTTGAGAGAATATTCTTTCGTATTTATAATATGTGTTGAATTAAATTTCACCGTATAACTTCCACTACCTATACCACCATCCAAACCAGTTCCCACACTTTTATAAGACATACTACTACTAAAAGAACCTGTCTCTGTAATATTTATAATTCCAAGATTATATGCTATATTTCCAACATAATTATCTGAAGAAGATAGAGCCGTATTACTTGAAGATATTGAAGCACTTGGAGCATATAGATTACCATAACCATCATCTACTATAATAACTGTACCTGATGGGTGGGAATTGTCTGTTAATGTGAAACTTCCTCTTTGTATCTCATCTCCAAAATAATATTGACTTATAGATAATGTAGATCCAGTTGAATGAAATTTATTTGTATGAGTTTTATTAAGAGTATCAATGGTATATTGTCTTAAAAAAGAGTTATGTAAATCTCCAAACCTTAGTCCATCTAAATAACTTGAAGTGTGTGATGTAAAATGAAATGACGAACCACTAAGATAGAAATTTAATCTAGCAGCATCCCAATAAGAACCGCTATTATTTGAGGGAAAATCGCTTGAAGAACCTGATTTAAATTGTATGAATTTTTGACCTGATGCAGAATTATCTAAAGTGAAGGATTTATGAACTATATTTACTTCGCTTGTGATTTCACTGTTATCGATAGGTTTCCATTTAGACATATCATAGTTATATTAATATGTGAGTTTTACTTTGATAGTTGCTTCAGTTCCGTAATTCTTTTCCACAGGACCACTTAATCTGCCAATTGCAACTAATTCAGGATTTCCAGTTTCACCTGGTTGGTATAAACCTACAGTTGAAATAAAAGTACTGGGATATCCAATCATTTCACTAAATCTCAATCTTGCATCAGAACCACTTGTGAATGTTGGGTTGTTGCTGAAGTTCATATCATTAGCAAAAGCTCTAATAAAATAAGATTTTGATGTTTGATCTTCTTCACTTCTAAATTTTTGTTCACAAAGTGCTATTGACTGTGCGAATTTAATAGCATTAGGAGACTCTCCTGCACTACCAGAAGTTCCATCATTCACTAATGTTGGAGCAAGTCCACTTTCTGGATTCAGATCTCCAGCACCAAATAATGAGCCACTAGCTAAAGAACCAGATTGACCTGATATGCTTGCTGATAATAGTTGCCCTCTTAATGCAATAACTCCCATACTTGGATAAATCCAACCATAATATTTACTTGAACTTGCTGCAACTATAGTTCCATCAGAACCACTAACAATATTATAACGAGTACCAGCAATTGTTGATTCACCAGTTACAGTTGAACTGTCGTCAGTTAAAGACAATAATGAAGAGGAAGCGTCAGCTCCAACTGAACCACTCAATTTTAATGTCCAATTCTTTCTATTTATTCTGTCTTTCATTCTTGCTCTATCCATAACAATAAAATACATAAAATCTTCATAATCAGAAACATTGTCGAATTTATAAGTTGCAGCATCGCCACTAGCTGGGAATGTTGAAATCGAACCACTTGTCGCGTGAGTACCTTCAAATTTAAATCCATTGGATGATGTGGAAGCTATATCATCTGGACTTATAAGTAAATTTTTAAACTGCATATAAATTGCTTTGGTTTCACTGCCAGCATGAGATCCTGAACCTCCAATATGACCAAAAGATACAGAAAATTGATCTTCTGAACTATACTGCATATCATAATAATAACCTTTTTGTGTTGATGATTTTGAAGCAGTTACTAAATTCATAGATGCTAAAGTTCCTAAATTTCCAGTAAAGAAACCAGCTGTTACTTTTGTTGTATCTATTATTACATCCGTTCCTGCATTTATGGGTACTAATTCTGGCATTTTTTAACTCCTATTTATATTAAACTTTATCAGATTTTAAGACTTGTACATATGCGGTTAAGTTAGCTCCCGAATCTGTATGATTTATCATTATAGCTGTTTTGTGGTTTGATGTTACAGTTAAATCTAAAAGATGAATATGTGTTGCATTTTGTATAGTTACTGGATATGGTGTTAATTGTTCTTGAGGCTTTGGATTTCCACCAGAGACACCCACTAACTGACCATCATGTGAAACAACATTAAGTGCTGTAGCATCCATAATTCTAAAATTAAATCTTGGATTTTGTTGACTCCAATTTTGTATCTGAGGTTCAAGTTTTACCATATCTTTTTTAACGACATCATTATCTAAAGTAAAAATATTTTGTACATTTGGTGATTGTGGTAATGTAATTACCGGCATATACCGTGTATTTTGTGGTAAACTGACCAAATTATAATGCATCATTACCGAATCATCAGGAACAACTTCTATCATAGGAAGTTTAGAAATATAATCATCATACCCACTAGAACCACTTGGGCTACTTGTATTCCATAATGTGTAATCTATACCATCATCTGATAGTGCGAAGTGGGTTGGACTTATAGCTGCACCATCAGCTAAAAGTTTTCTTCCATGCTTTGTTAAAATTGCATCTACTACAATTGTATCATTATCTAAATATCCCATTAAATTGTCTCCTGACTAATATAAAAATTTGATTTATATAAAACTTAAATAATTTAAATTAAATTATTTGTTCATTAATAAATATATAAATTTACAAAAAATGATATATTTTTATTTTTTGCCTATACTTCCTGACTCATTATTATTTCTATTACCACCCCTGCTAGTTACTATAAGACCAGCTTCAGTATTAGAACCTTTTACTGATATTGTTGTTACAGCTTGATCTGGTGATGTATCCATTCCAGTAGGATCATAATATGAAGTTCTTGAACCAGTAACATGATAACCCGAATTACCGACTATAAGATTTGCACCAAGATAAAGTAAGTTTCTTAAACTTTCTTTTGATGTTTTTGCTATTGTATAATGATTTGGTGGATATAAAATTGATCCATCAGATGATGTTACAAAATAATGTGTTCTTCCCATAGGTCTACCATCTATAAATTTATTTTCATCAATAGCTAACGATGATTCTGTTGGTATATATCCTCTATATTGAAACCCCTCACCCTCATCAACAATTATTTTATTTTTAAAGTGATGTAAATTTGAATAATTTATATCATATGTATATTCTGAATTATCAACTGATGCTGAAATTAAAGAATCAGTTTCCATTTCAAAATGAAGTAATGTTTCAATATCTCCTATAACTTTGAAAGTAAATTCTTTATTATAATATCCTTTATTAACTTGTTCAATCATACCATCACTATTACGCATACCAGCCATAAACCAAATATCATTTGAACCAGTTCCCCAAGCATCCCAAATATATGACGGGTGGGTTTTTAATCCAACCGGAGCAGAACCTGTTGTAAATTGTGATCCATCTCTAGATCTTCTTATGCCATTCAATAATCCCATATTAGCTATTTCTCTATTTGCATTATTTATTTCTATATCCGCCCAACTTCCAGTTGCTCCAGATGATGAGGGGGAAGTAATTGTTCCTTCTTCATAAATTGGAAAATATTTACTACCAGTTGTTGAATGAAAATAAGATCCACTAACTCCACCGCCAAAGTAAATTGGTTCAATTAAGTTATATAGTGGAAATTGTTTACTTCCACTTGTATCAAAAACGGAAGATCCACTATTATTGTAATAAAAATATAATGGTTCTTTCATATTGTATTGAGCAAAATAACTACTTCCAGTTGTTAAATTAAAGTATGAACCACTTCCGCCACCAAAATGTATAGGATCTATTGAATTATATGTTGAGAAATATTTACTTCCAGATAAATCATATATAGCTGAACCGCTATCTTTGTTTTTAAAATATAATGGTTCTTTCATATTGTATTGACCAAAATAACTACTACCGGTTGTTAAATGGAAATATGAACCACTTCCGCCACCAAAATGTATAGGATCTATTGAATTATATGTTGAGAAATATTTACTACCAGACCAATCATAAACACCAGATCCACTATCTTTGTTGCCCATATAAAATGGTTCTTTCATAGCATATTGAGATATATATTTGCTTTCAGACATATTAAATATGTATAAATCTCTGTTATAACTACCGCTTACTGAACCACTTTTCTCATAGTAAAAATGAAATGTACTTGATTCATAAAATCCAACACCCGAACCTGTACCATAGAAAACATCAGTTCTATGATGTTTGTTTTTATTTCTTTCAAGAAGAGTAGGTTTTATAGAAACACCAACATTATGTAATGTACTATGTGCTGGTAAAATACTTTTTACATTTTGTATTAAAGCGTCATTAAAAAGATTAGCTGCATTTTCTATAAACTTATTAGCATCTACTTTAATTCCTTTAAAAGCTTTTACTCTAAAAGACTCTAATTCTGAATACGATGATGAATAATAATCACTTGGATTAGCTATCATGTCAGATAAATCTACATCTGAAAAATTCTCTAATATATAATCATCAATTTTCTGATTTAAATTTTTGGTAAGTTCAACTTTAGTGGTTATAGTTCTTTTTGGTTTTAAATTAATTCCCTGTGATTCGTAAATTGTTGTAGTACTTCTTCTTATAGGACTTAATCTACTTTTAAAAGATCTGTCTGGATTTACTAAACCTTTAATAGTATTACTTTGTATATTAGAATCAAGTCTAGGAGATAAACCAATTGTAGTAATTCTATCTACAGAATAGCTACCTGAAGGGAAACCCAAATCTCTCGTATAATTAGTTGGTGTATTTACTGGACTATTAGGATTCGCGTCAACTACATCATCTGTTGCTGAAGCTGAAGAATAATTTTCATTTAATCTAAATCTATAGAAAATATGGTCAATTGAAGCTGTAGCAGTGTTACCAACAACATTAAACTTATTTAAAATATGTTGTTTAAATTTAGAAGAACTTAATGAACCACTCCAAGTTCTAATTTCAGCAATAGATCCAGTTAAACTTCTACCAACTACAAGATTTCCACTTACATTTGAACTAGCAGATTCAGGAGCTACAGTTAAACTTCCAGTTCCTATGAAATTTGCATTTGACGCAGATCCCAAACCATCTGCAGAATTTCCATCTATTGACATAGATGCTACAGAAAAATGTTCTATCCTATTACCATTTTGAAGACCAGCATAAAGTTTATAAGAATGTGAAACGGCTATTGATCCAGTAGGTTCTACTCTTTGTAGCATAACATTCCACAATTTACCAGTTGATAATGGTAAATCATCTATTGACATTGAATAAGCATTTGAATCTATACTAGTCGAATTTGCATTTTCACTATTATTTAATCTAAATTGTAGTGAACCTGTCAAAGTTCCACTCACACTTGCTGATGGCATTAATCTAAGATCCCACACAGTACTAGCTCCGCTACCACTACTTTCTAAAATAGATTGTGTTGTTGAAGAGGGATTGCTTGATTTAAATACAAATTCTATTGTATCGGCATTAGCATTATTTGTCCACCAATCCAAATGTAGTTTTTTGTAGCCGGGGATAACAGGTGTACCTCTTTCACTCATATTAAGTGAATAAAATAATTTATTTTTCTTTATAGCATGTATGCTTCCTGTAGCTCTAAATAATCCACCTTTCTGTAGAAATAGTTCAGTATCTTTATTTGATATAGCTCTTGGATTCATATGTTCACTTTGTCCACCAATTTCACTTATTTCCATAGCTTCATGTGGATATCCATATGTATTAAGTAATGCATTTATACTATTTATAGTTCCTTTAGTTTTATAGATATACATTAAGTTATTTAAAACTTTTCTCCAAGTTTCAGATTTAACTTCTTCTAAAGTTTCACCAGCATCAGAAACAACATTAAAATATGTTTCAAGACTTCCAGTATATGGATTTATAAATTCCCAACCCAAATTTTCAGCAATCATAGGTAAGACATTATCAGGAACAGTTAATTGTTTTGAGCCAGTTTGATTATAATTTTTGTAACTTTTACTATAAAAGCTTTTTTGGTTATCTATATAATTTCTAATCAAATCAAAATGTTCACCTATCATAGCTAAGAATATTTTTAAATCGCCATAATCTACACTTGTTTTTATATAATCAGGTAAGTTATTTTCGAAACTATGTATGTTTGTATCAACATCATAAGCAGAAGCTGAATCATAACTTCCAGAATACCAATCTTTCCATTCATTTGAACCAGTATGATATATTGATGTAAATGGTAAAGCATTTAATGGATTATTTTTTGTTACTTTAATATCTGTTATGAAAGATGCTGTATTTTCTGTACCCGAATCATAATCAGCAGATGCTGTAAATCTTAATGCGAATAAATCACCAGCCGGTAACACAAATGAACCTGACCTCTCCTGACTAGTTACTATATTACCATCTTCATCAATTACAGATGGGGATAATAAGTTTCCATATTTACCACTACTATCGTTTAATACAATAGGAATGTCATCAAGTAAATAATCGGAATTTAAAGAACTACCAGATAATATTTGATAGTCACCACCGTTGACAACAATAGTACCATCTGCATGCCAATAAGGAGAACCATTTCCTGCACTTGAAAAATCACTTACAGATGCTATATCAGCTGATCTATCAAAACCATAAGTAGCATTATCTATATTGGCATAAGAACCACTACCGTTTTGAAAATCTGGCCTCCAATATGATTGAGATGCTACGAAAATATATCTCTTATAACTAGCACTTGGAGCATATTCCGGAACTGTACCTTGTATTACTTCTGATGAAAATGTTCCGTCTGGGATAGTGACTTTATTATAGTTGAAACCATCACCCAAATCATCAATTGCTCCATAGTTTTGATTAGTGTTAATATGTGTAGGAGTTTCGTTACTCTTCATTACAAAAGATAAATATACAGAACCACTATAGTTAAAGAAAGGTGATTGTTCTGCTAAATAAACATCATCAAATAATTGGACTTTAGTATCGTTAATATTTTCAGTATTTAAATTATATACTACATTAAATCCATCATAATTAGATAACTTTGTCGATTCTATATTATCACTATTAGAATCAGTTCCAATAATTTGTCTCATCGCATAAGATTGAGCATAGTTTGTACCTATACCTGGAGCAGAAGCAGTAGTTTGACTTTGACCATCAAAATATAAGAATCTTTCATATGGTGTAAAATTAATTTGTACATCTCGTACTTTTTCAAATAATAATTTTCTCTCATTCGCTATACTTCCAGAGTGATTACCAGTCATTGTAAGAGAAGAAGATAATTCACCAAGATAATCATTAATTTCTACAACTTTAGTTTTAAAATTTTCTAATTTTTTAACAGCAGAACCAAAGTGGATGTGATTTTCATAATCATTAAAATCTATATTTAAATTTTTATCTTTATTGTTTATTGAAGATAATATCTCTTGTAAGGAATCTTCGGATAAACTAGCAGATACCAATAATTCATCTTTATTTTGAGGTACGTCTCCACCAACTCCAGTGTTTTCATATGAAAAATCAGTATCAACTGTTAAGCCACCACCAACAGTAACTTGTGCTACACTACTAATGTAAACTATATTTTGAAGTTGTGTGCTTAAAACTTCTCTAGCAACAAAACATTTATTTAATTTTACAACATTATTTGGTAAAGGTCTATTAAGTCTTAATATCCAAGAAGGACTGCCTGGATTTGATATATCATCAATACTATAATTTACAATTGATAAGTTTTGACCACCAGATACACCTAAAATCCAGTTGTAATCAAAATCTCCTAAATTATCAAATTCAGTTCCATTAATAATGTAAGCAGGATCATCTTGTAACAATCTTACTTCTTTTCTTGATGGTGATATTTCTTTTATGAAATACCCAGTTGCTAATGTATTATCTGAATTATCGGAATCTCTTAAAAAATCAAATTGTAAAATATAATTTCCAGAAGGGACTCCATTTATATCAAGAATTTCATTTGGTTTTACAAATATGTTACCATCAGCATTGGTATAAATTCCTATTTCAGGAACAGTAACAGTATTACCATCAGAATCTATAACATCTATATCTACATCTGAAAAAAATTGTCTATTATAGTTTCCATTTTCGTCAAGAAGCGTAAGACGAATGTAATCAGTTCCACCTTCTTCTTGTGAATTACTAAAAATAGCAGAAACTTGCCCAGCAGAAATAATATCTAATTGACTATCTGTATAATTTTCTTGTATATTAGGCATTTATTTAAATAGCTCCATTTTCCGAGTCTGTTTCTGAAATTTTGGGTTCGCTTCTTCTTCTGATTGGTATATTTTTTGAAGGTTTGTCTATTTTATAATCTCCAATTAAAATACCTCTATTTCCATTACCAGCTGAATCTCTGATAACATCTCCATCTAATTCTTGTGGATTTAGTTCAATAATACAAGACTCACGGAGATTTTGATCCATATTATCACTTATAAATATCGTTCCAACGCAACTTTCCATTGGAAAAGTATTTGTTTCTCCATCCCAATATCCAACTGTTCCATCTGGCATTGAAGTGGTTGCTGTTAAAGATCCCGATATATCTGTATGTGGATAAAAACTTCCATCTACAACTATTGTCCATATTCCAACACCACCATCTCCTTCATCACTATCATTAGCTTCACAAGTTGTTTGGTCTGTATATGATAATACAAGTCCAGTTGAATCTTGGCAAGGTCCTTCTAAATTATCAACTATAGAACCAGTTATCATTAAAAGTTCCGCCATACTATAAGGTTCATTAAAAACTCTTGCTTGTTCAAAATCTGTATATCCTAAGTAATCTCCAAGTTCGTCATTATCTCTCGCTCTTAATAATAAAGATGAATCCAAAACATCAATTTCTGATAACTTACCGCTTGCTAAAACATTTCTTATACTATTTATATATTGAGAATCTTGACTTATACCAGAAATAACTGGCGTTGTATGTGGCCAAGGTAATGTAACAAAATCAGGTCCTCCAATATCAGAAAAATCTTCCAATAAAACTTTTGCATTATCCAAATAAAATCTAATGGTTACAAATTTCCATCTTAAAGGTTGAAACTGAGCTCCATCTTGATCTTCAGCAATTGAAAAAATTATAGCCTTTATGGTTTTTAAGCCTGGTGTTGTGTAAGTATAATTTAGTGATTTATCTACTTCCCAGTTTCCAACTTCTGTTGCATGATTAGACAATTGACCAAATTTATATAAACCATCTTGTTGTCTATTAATAAAATCATCCATATTAGTTATCCATTGATTAAAAACAAATGTCCAATTATCAATTTTATTTTGGATATCATTCCAATCAAGTACAAAAAATTTAAATTTTATTTTTTCCTGTTGTGATATTGATGTCGTATAATCTGTAAGCTCTCCTGAAGTAGTGGGTTTACTAATTTTAAATGATAAATCAATAGCTATCGGACTTGAAGCTTTAAATCTATCATCTCCATCTGTATAATATGATTGAATATCTATAGTTTCTGTAGCTTTAATTACTGAAGTTGGATAAAAATCAAAATCTAAATTCGTCCCTTCGACTTCGCCTAAATTTGTTTGTTCCCAATTTATTATTCTATTTGGTCTAGCGTTAACAATACCTTCATAATTATCCATTGAAATAAAATTTGAAAAATCTATTTGTGTTGTATAGTTTTGATCAAAATCCGCTGGTGGATTTGCAACTTCTGCTATTTTCCTTTGAGCTCTTATATTTAATTTATCACATTTGAATGCTGGGGCTTGTGCGTCGTTTCCAGCACCTTCACCAGAAGTATCTTCATAAACTATAGAATCACCATATTCGTAATTATAGCTCCACTCTTCTTCTGTTGCAGCTATCTCATATGCTGGTATGGAAAATATTTGTATTCTTTCATTACGATCATCAGTTCCAAACCACCTATCAGCATCACCTCTCATTCTTACTATAATATATATTTCTGTACCGTCTTCAACATCATCGCCACTACCATCATCGCCCTTATTTAATGACCCATCAACATTAGTATAATCATAATCTTCAATAGTATTATTTACCTGATAATTTGGATCATACTCAAAATGATCATCGTCAAATAAACCAGTAAATATTGTTGCATTTTCTATTATTGTTCCTGGACCCCAGGTTGGATTTTCATCTCCGTGATTTGAGAAATAAATACTGGCCGGTTGGGATGTCTCCAGTAGGTCATCTAAAGCTGAAACAATAGAATCATAGCTTGTGTCGTTTATATCAATAGTAAGTTTATGACTATCTATAATATAAACATTAAACTTCACATTATTTAAATAATGACTAACAGAATTATTTACTATACTTAATAAATCAATAGTAAAATACGAACTTATATCCGATAAAGGAATTGTAGTAGATGTACCTAATATAGCTTCATTTATTTCATCAACTTGATTTATTGAATATAAATCTTTATCTAAAAATTTATCATCAATATAAGGATATATACCTAAATTTGTATTTATATCAAAATTATATTGACCACGTGCATCTATAAATGGTTTATTTTTAATTACTTTTTTTACCATTAAAACGCTCCATCTTTTTTTCTTCCAATATTTATTCTACTTATGAATTTATTTTTGTCAGGTTTAATAGTTTCAGCATCAAATCTTACTTTATAATCACTCATGCCTATACCAACAAAATCATTTCCACTTCTGTCATTAAATATATTTCTTTCTATTTCTTCAGATTCTATATCAATTAATAAAGAATCATCTTCTATTTCTGAATTTGTTATATAAGCATAAATATCATCTTCGTTCCAAATTTCTCTGTCGCCAAATGGTGTATTCTCCACAGATACTCCATCCTCATATCCTTGCAATCCAAGTGATTCATCAAACTTTCCAAATGCATTTAGTTTTGGAAGTACAGGATAGTATGAACCATCAGTCCAAGTTTGTGGATCAGTTTCAGTTATTGTTATATCATCTCCACTTATTGCAACACCACTTCTATCTAACATAGTATAATCTTCTGGTATTATATTCACCCAATGTCTAGGGTTATATGGTACTCCAGCATTAGTATCAGTAAATCCTAACAATTCATACATTTGCAATGGTTCGTCAAAATATCTAATCTGTCCTATATCTGTATCGCCTATAGATTGTCCAAGTTCTTCAAAGTTATCTGTTATTCCGTTATAGATGGTTTCACCATTATCAACTCTTTCTTCCAAAAAACTATTTAATAAACCTAAACTATTTTTCTGACCTTCGTCCATTTGAACTAAAGCTACTTCTGTTTTTAATCTATCTCCGAAATTTTTAAATTTAACATTAACTACGTCTCCAGTTTCCAATATACCCAATTGTCTTTTTGTTGATTTATAATAAATACTATCACTTGAAATACCACCTGTGATTGGAACAGTTTCTTTATATGGTAAAAATGTAAAACCTTCACCACCTAAATATTCAAATTCATTATCTAAATCTTCATTTATATTTATTCTAACAACAAATCTTTTGTTGTGTAATACTCCAACCACATTTCCTTCTTCACTTTGTTTAACTCTTAACATATATCCAGTTATTTCATAAATACCTGTTTCCTGATAAGAATGATTTATGGATACAGAATTTCCAAGTTGAATGGGTTCAGTTACATATTCAACAGTTCCATCACCCCAATCTAAATTAGTAATATAAAAATCACCATTTTCATAAGTTTTATACATTATATCTTTCGCATAAAAGATATCATCTGTTTGATATCTTGGGTAAAAATAAAGTTGAATTTCTAATGGAGCGGTTGTATCTTTATAATTACCTTGATTAATTGTAGAATAATCAATGTCTTTATCCCAATATTTAAATAGTGGAGTTAATGAAGTAGGTTCTCCATATTTAACTTTTCTAACATCAAGATCTGGAATAAAATTCCAACCTTCCCTCACTTCAAAATTATCATAATATATTGTAACATCACCAGTTCCATTTTCTTGATTTAGAGCAAATAATTTAACCCATGGATACAAATTATGGATATTATCCCCGTCAAGCCAGTCGTCAGGTATCTCAAATGTAAATGAAAACTTTTCCCATTTATTAATTTCAGAATTTGTATATACTTTTGAATAAGACTTATTTTTATCGTATGTGTAGAACCCACCTTCTGGGTGACTCGAATTATGCATTGACATACAGTCATCTGTTCCAGAGTCATCTGAACATCTAAAACTCCATGTTGTATTATCCCATATACTGGCCCCACTATTTACAATTCCGACAAAACCTGTTCTAGTAAGAGCTGTAGATTTTTGCCACCAAGATACATAAATTATTGTTCCTACATCCCACCCCAATTCATTAATATTTTTATCTACTTCTTGGTAATCTCCTCTATACCCATCAGCAGCAGTTATAGGAAGACCCTCTCCATCTTCATTAGGTGGTGATGTTATTTTTAAACATCCTTTAGAATTCATACATTCAGTACTTTGTACCCAATATGCTTCTCCAACCCCACCGTTCCACGTCGCGTTGGATGGAGTTCCTCCTTGCCACCCACCTCTTGGGAGATACGCATTAGAAACAGTTGTATCCCACTCTCCAGGACCCACCGACACTTGATCACCTCCTGGATTAGATATGATATTTGGAAGTTCTATTTGTTTAAAACTATTAACATCATCAAAAACAATATTTTTACCATATATAAAGTTATAATCCGATAGATTAATATCATCATAATAAAAACAACCAAGAGATGGTCTTCCGTCATTATCTGAATCTTCCCACCCCTCTTGTGTATTTTCAAAATTATTTATATCTATATCAATTCCCTGCCAAGGTAATAAAGTACTACCCGAATCACCACCAAGTGTTTGTTCTATCAATATTTCCAAACTAACTGTAATATATTTTTCATTTGTATATGTAATATCTAAATTATCTGTCATAGTTACTTTTATAAGATATTCACCTTCGGTTTGGAAAGTCTGTAGATACCCATAATTTATAAAATATGAAATTTCCCCTGGTGTATTCCAAGTAATGGGAAAACCAGATAAAGAACTTTCATCGTCTGCATTTTGTATATCAAATGTATAAGTAACTGGCCACCATCCACTTTCATTATAATTATAAACTTGATTTATCCACCCACTATAATTTATATTTTGCATGGTATAATGATATTCTCCACCATATTCTTCACAAACACCATCAGCAGTCAAAAGATCATGGATATTAAATTCATCTACTGGATCACAATCGTAATTACCGACATTACAACATCCCAACGGAGAGCCTAGTCCAGAACCACAAAGTGATACTATTGTACATGTTCCGTGATAAGAAAAATCATAATCAGTACAATCATAATCATCGCTACAAGTTCCATTACCGTAATAACCATCTTCGCCTTCTTCACAACAACAATCGAGTATACAATATCCTCCTATATCAGGCGTGCCTTGTCCTCCATATGGATTAAATTCTTGACAATTATTATAATAGCCGACACAACCCATAGTATTTCTAATATCATTACCTGATATATTTATAAATACAATATTATCACCAATACCAAAAGTTGACTCGGTGTCGATAATAATATCAAAATTAGAACTACCTATACAAGTACCATCACAAGTAGAACCTTCACCATAAATACCACCATAAGCCTCACACTCATCATCTGATGCACAACTATACTGCATGTCATACACCACATCAGAACCATCTGATGGTCTACAATAATCGAGATTAGCATCTGGATTATAATTTCCGTCATGATCAGTCCGACAACCAAGTGTATCATATTCTATATCTTCTGCCGGTACACCATCTGTACCAATATGCATATAATTACCTGGACAGCCTGTTCCCTCTTCTGTACAAGTATTGTATGGTCTACAAAAATGATATTCAATGTCGTTATCACAAAGACCATTATTATTAAAATCTTCACAACATATATCTATTATAGCAGACCCACAACAACCACCAGTATCATATACATCATTAAATGGTGGAGTATTGGAAGTATTTGGTGATAAAGGATTATAAATGCCTGAAGTTTCAGTATATTCTACTGCCTCAGCTCCACAACTAAAAGCATCAGGAAGATGTATACATTGTCCAGCACAATCTTCATGAGATTGCATTTCGGGCCAGATTTGTCCTGTATCTGGATCGGGTGATCCATCACATGAACCAGTACCATCACAAGGACCTCCACATACACCACAATTATCGGCTACAATAAGATTGTACTCATTTTCTTCTATTGTACTACATGTACGAATACCAACGGGCCAATTACCATTATCATCTATCAAGTAATCGGTGGACTCATATTCACAATCACCACCACAATTCATACAGGCATCAAAAAGTAAACTGCTATTTGGGACTCCATCACAACCACAGCAATTTGAGTCACTGTGTAGGTGTGGGTACGTTCCATCTGCTTCACACCAAGGTACATCCGGTTGCAAAGCATTACCATTACAGATTCCACATAAATCCTGATCATCTGGTAGGCAGCATGCTCCGTTACCATCTACTGTACACCCATTAATACCACCACAAGTTCCATCACAATTAGAACACTCATCTGATGGGAATATACAAAAGTTGTCACAAGAATTTTCATTACAAGCTATTGCTCCAGTATCATCTGTTGTTCCTTCAGCACATAACGGAGAACCATCGTTCCCATCATTCTCTGTCATTACACATCTATAGTCGATCCAGCCACCTGTGTTGCAGAAGTCACCACAATTAATCCAATTTTCTTCGACCCATGTATTACATTCAGCTTCAGTTGGATCTTCGGGGAAGGGTGGATAACCATTTTCTTCTAGAAGCCAATAATCATCTGGGTTTGTACCCTCATAATTACATAAATTAAAATAGCACAATTGACAATAAGCACCACAGGATTTATCTGCTTCGTGAGGAGACAATGAGAGTCCTACATTACATGCTTGGCCTGTAGGATCGGGAAGTGAATGACTACTTCCACCAAATTCATAAGGATTAATTATACCTAAGCCATCCTCTATTGTTCCATTACATATACCTATACAATCTGGATCTGATAAAGTGTAATTAGCACATACACCCGTACCAGCACTACAATTCTCTGGACAAGCGGTACAACTACACCCATTACCAACACATACACCACAGACATCAAGATAAGCATCACCTACACATTCACCACCTGAACAATATCCAGATCCACATTCTGTGTCTGTAGCACAACCAGCACCAGCCGGCCATGTACAATTATCACAAGCATCTATTGTATGTGAACCACCACATTCACCAGCACAGTCAGGTTCACCAAAATTTCCAGTACCATCACCCGGAGTACCTTCAGGACAACAAGTTGTGTTTTCTATAAATCCATCACCACCACAGACACCGCATACATCAAATTGTAATGTTGAACCACAATACCACTCACAATCTGAAGAGGCGAATGGTCCCTCTTCACCACAACCACAACCAAGGTCTACATTAAATTCTCCTTCCGGTTCATAACCTTCACAGTCACAAGCACCATCTATGACATCTCCAAAAGTTACATGTATAAAATAGACTGCAGCTGTACTGCATTCACATCGTTCATTCGGGGGACCTTGCCATTCGGGATCATAACAATTAGCTCCTATACAATCACAACAAGTTTGGTTTCCATCAGTTCCACCACAATAAGTTTCATCACCATTAGGCTGGCACCCACAGTTAGTATCTGTGCCGGCACAGTCCCTAGATCTTCCCCTAGGTTCGTAACAAGCAATATCCTGTCCTTCTAAAGTAATATGACCAAAATATTCAACGTATCCCATATTTCCTTGTGCGCCACCTGCTTCACCCTGCCATTCACCCCACCCTCCATTCATAAATTCCATAGAAGACGCAAGACAGAGATTATCACTTGAACCTTTATATTCAACTACAAGAAATTCAGTATTACTTGTACCCCACATCCATTCACCGGTATCAACATCATTTATATAATAACCCGCAGTTATTTTATTACCATCAACGACAATATTAGAAAATCCAGGTCCAGCAGTTCCATCTTCCCCCACGGGTGATATAAATCCTTCTGGTTGATATGCCTTTGTAATTATTATTCCTTTGTGATCTTCAACATCGTCTCCATAAGCTGGATTAGAAAATGATTTAAATGTAATTTTAAATCCAGTTATTCCAAGTGGTGTAGCTCCATTTTGCTCCAAATCAGTATTATCACTCATTCGAAGTATAAATTTATTTCCTGGTGATTCAGAAAATACAGTACCGAAACATATACCACACTCATCCATATCCATATTTTCACCACCACAGACTCCACAGTCATCGGGCGTAGAATCACACGACCAGTGATTTAGATCAACAGTACCATCAGCTAGAAGATTTTCACAAGAACAGACACCATCACAATCAGGCCATTTACATATTTCCGGATCTAAATAATTACAAGCTAATGAATCTGTACAACATGATGAGTTATCACCGCCACATATACCACATTCATCTAATGATACACCACAATTACACGCTGGTTGATCTCCACCATCTGCACAATAACATTCACCATTTGAACAATGTGGGAATGGTTCTGAACATTGAGGATCATCCCATCCTATACATGGGTCAACATTACAAACTCCATCGGAGCACCCATCACCCTCACAAGAAGTTTCTGTATAAATACACTCTGAACATTCATTAACTCCAATACATTCTGTAGTAGCATTTGAGTATGCTATACCCTCATTTATACTACCTTGGATGCCACCTGCATTTTCATAACATTTGCCATTTAAATCACAAGCACATGGTACATCACAACATATACCATCACCTCCACATACACCACAGTCATCAAATTCTAAAGTTGAACCACAGGTGTTATCACAACCGGATGGGCCAGGTTCAAAACAGCCACAGCCAAGATCATCTGCATTACCACCGAAACATACACCACAGTCATCCATATCCATATTTTCACCACCACATACGTCACATTCATCTGTACCATAATTGTCTACACCTGTTCCTAATAATGGTCCTGGACAAATTCCACCTAATTCACCATGACAATCCCAAATAGCTGTTGGGATCCCATTTCCTGGATCGCCGGGCTGTTCCCAAGTATCTGTACATCCGTTGCAACCACATACTTCACCCATTTCTGTACCACAAGTTGTTGCATCGTGGGGATCGGTAGGCGAACCACTTTGTGGTCCGGTGCACCATGTACAACCATACTCAGCTGATCCCGGATCGTGACATACGTTACAGGGGTCCCACTCAGCTGTTGAACCACATGCCGCCGAACAATCTGAAGTTAAAAATGGTTGTTCCCAGATGCCTCCAGCTACCATTCCAGTTTCAGGATTCCCACAACCACAACCATAATCAAAATTACCATCACAGTCACAATCTCTATCTACAACTTCGTCAAAAGTTATATTTATATTATAAAATGGAGTTCCTGTTGAACAATTGCATGCGTTTCCCCAAGAGGCTTGGTAGTTTTCATTATTACCTTGAGCTCCGGGACATCCGTGTACACAATTATTATTAGTCGGACAATACCATCCATCTCCGCATATGCAAGGAAGCATATCAACTGGACAGTCTCTAGATGACCTTCCTCCTCCTCGATCATTAGCACAAGTATACGTGGGAGTCATAGTGAGGTCATAGCCATTTGGTGGGAAGCTTCCCATAATGCCGCTATCGATCCATTCACTACCCCATGAAGTATGATTAAATGTCAAATCATGAAAACAAAGATTATCACTATGACCATTATATGTAAGTTTAATAAATGGTATGTTTGGAGCTCCTTCCCAGTAACCATCAGTACCTCGTATCATGTAACCACGACCACCTGAAGAATGTAAGGTAAGATTGTGTAGACCGCAGGCAGTATTACCGGTACAGGGTGAAATTGCAGTTTCACACCACTCTATCCACTCTGGTGCAAATTCTTTGGTTAGAATATCTACTCCTAATCCTTGTTGTTCTGGTGTTAGGGTTGAGCCATTTGGGAGATTATGTGGGAATTCAAATTCAATCTCAAAGTCTTCAATACCATATGTGCAAAAACCATCATACATTTGATCAGTATTATCCTGCATTTTAAGTATAAATGAACTTGGTCCACTACCATCACCACCACAGAGACCACAGTTATCAAATGTAAGTTCACTACCACATTCACCATCACAACCTTCTACAGCACTACCACCACATTCACCAGCACAGTCTACTACACTAACTACATAGTTTTCATCAGATGGACAATTACCAGCACAATCTTCTACATTACCTTCACAGTCACATGGTACTGTCCATACACAATCATACTGGGAGCTGTTATTGTTCCAGGAACCATTATTGCATAGTACCTCATCGGTTATAAGATAGCAAGCTTCGGTGGATGATCCTGGTGTTTGAGCACAATAAGGAGTAAAGGAGGCGCCACCACATATGCCACAGTCATCTACTACTGAACAATTTGCACCACCAGTTCCATTAGAATTTGTACAAGAACAATCTTCATCACAATCCAACCAGTGACAATCACCATTATTATCAGTTGCATTTGAATCATAGTCGCAGGCCGATGGGTCTGTACAACCATATACTGGATCATCTGGTGCATCACATTGTTCATCGTTTAAACACATACCTTGTTCAGCCATACATATGACTTCTTTCATACACGCGGGTGGCGTGACGGAATCACAACAACAATCAAATGGATATTCACAATTTACTGCCAGCATTAATGGTCCATCATACTCAAACGAATCTTCATAAACAGTTTCAAACTGTTCAGTTTCGTCATTCCAGTTTAATATGACTTCATTATATATTTTCATTTAATTAAACCCCGTAACCACGGGCTCTTAATAGATCACTTTTTGATATAACTTCTACTTTACACATTGCTCCTAACTCTGAATTAACTGTATAACCATTTGCATCAATATTATTTCTCCAAAAATCTTCATCTTGATTACAAATTGAATTATAACAAGTTCCAAAATTTTGGTCAAATGAACCTGTATCTTCAGTTACAGCTGGATTAAAAGAAGCAACAATAAAATACCATTCACTAAAATCTATTGGAACACTTGTATAATTTTCTAAATAATCTGTATTAGAATCATATGCCGTTTGATTGTTTGTAGCAGTATCATATCTAACCCTATCCGCGTTTCCAACATGGGAATCTCTTAAATCGAGAATTCCATCATTATTTGAATCAACATCTCTTAAAACTAATCTGATATATCTGTTATCCGTATCACTATCATCAATAAAAGTTTCTAACA
>Ga0208433_1000293_pt1 | contig 24187 bp, 26 predicted proteins | sample 3_EtaG_FD_184075 | JGI IMG/M metagenome (GOLD analysis project Ga0208433, IMG submission 184075) | Marine viral communities from the Subarctic Pacific Ocean - 3_ETSP_OMZ_AT15126 metaG (SPAdes) (version 2) | ecosystem: Environmental > Aquatic > Marine > Oceanic | place: Pacific Ocean | collected...
ACACGTTTCAATGAAAGCGGCAGGTATGGAAGTAAGTGGAACTGCTATGAGACAATTACTTGGATCACCAAAATATGCTGATGATAGAGAACGAAGATTTAAAAAGTATTTTGGGTATTTTGATAAAGGTGTTTATAATATGATGGTAAACAAATTTAAAAAATTATTTGAAGATTTTAAATTGAATGATAGTATAATAGAAGAGTTTTTAATTTATAATAATATAAATAAAATTATAAAAGAAGGAAGTTCAACTTTAACTTCACCAACAGATGATGGCCCCCCAACATTTTATAGAGGATTTAGTGATTATAAAGCAAATTCTAAAAAATGGATAGATTCATTATATATTGATAAGGGTTGGGAAATTATTGATTATATGTTGGGTAAACATGCACTTAATCCTGATTTTGATTATACATTAAAATATTCTATTGTACCTGCAGTATCATATGATAAAACTGAAAAATATAAAAAACATATAGAAGATGTAGTTTTAAGAAATTTAGGATATGAGATTATTAAATGGTTGGGGTTAACTGATACTGAAAAAGATGTAAAAGGAGTTGATGTTCCATCACCAGTATTACCTGGAGCAGATGGTGAAACTGAAAATACAGATTTAAAAGAAAGAATTAATTTAAATGAAGAAGTAAAATTAATACTTGAAGTAGATAGAATGACTTTAGAAGAAGGTGTTAAGTTTAATAACTTTTTAAAAGATTGGTCTAAAAAAGCAAAACAACCACTTAATAGAGTTAGAAAAACAATGATGAATAAGAATACATTTTCTATTGCTAAATTAAATGATTTTAGTGTTGATAAAGTATTTAAAAACGCTAAAAAGGGATATAAAAGAGCATCAATTGTATTTCATTATTTACCAGATAAATTAGCAAAAAAGATTCAAAATACAAAAGTAATGAAAAAGAAAGATGAGTATCTTAAACAAGCAGACGAGTTTTTGCAAAAACATCCTAAAACAAAGAAAGTAGTTATGATGGGAGCTGCAGCAACTGTAACTTATATGTGGACACAAATGACTTTCGTTGGAGAACCAGATTATGATTTCGATTTATCTGGTGTAGCAGGAGCAGCTGTTGGAGCTAAAAATTTAAAAGATTTATTTGGTGGTACTGAGGGTTCTAAATTTCTTACTTTATTCGTAACTGGAAAAGCTATGGGATTGACGATGCCGTATCCTGGTAAAACTATAGCTAAATTTGCAGTAGGTATATCTTATGGTGCTCGTAAATTATATAAACAAAAGAAAGCACAAAAAGCCGCTGATGCTGAAAAGAAAACGAAAACATCTGTACCAGATACAGTAAAAAATCCTAATCCAAAAGGTAGAAAGAAAACAGTTAGTCGTCAAAGTGCAGTTCAATGGGTAGCGAAAACTAAAGGAACTAAAGCTGCACAAAAATATGTAAGTAGTTTGTCTGAAATAATAAATTTAGATAAAGAAGTACAGTTACTTATTGAAGGTGGTGCATATGGGCACATGAATCATCCGTTTGATGATAAAAAACTTACATTTTCAGATTTAAAGAACATAATTATTATGGGATTGGGTGGTAAACTTAGTCGTGAAGATGGAGTTACAGAAAAACTTGATGGTCAAAATTTAATGATTTCTTGGGTAAACGGTAAATTAGTTACAGCTCGAAATAAAGGTCAATTGAAAAATTTTGGTGCAACAGCGATGGATATTAAAGGAGTTGCGTCTAAATTTACAGGAAGAGGTGATATTAGAGACGCTTTTGTTTTTGCCATGAAAGATTTAAATAAATCAATAGGTTCTTTATCTGATAAACAAAAGGAAAAGATTTTTGGTAATGGTAAAATATGGATGAATTTAGAAGTCATGTGGCCTAAGTCATCAAATGTAATAGACTATGATAAAGCTCAAATAGTATTTCATGGTACTCTGGAATATGATGATAGTGGAAATCCTATTGGACAACCGAAAGGGTCTGCAAGAATATTAGCGGGTATGATTAAGCAGGTTAATCAACACGTACAAAAACATTTTCAGATAGGTAAACCTCAGTTTTTAACAGTACCAAAAGTACAAGATTTTGGTAAAAAGAAAAATGTATATTTAAATAGATTAAAGAAATTACAGAATGAATATAAGTTAAAAAGTAATGATACTCTTGCAGTATATCATCAAAGGTTTTGGGAAGAGTTTATTTTTAACGCGTCAAAACAAATGAAGTATAAAATACCAAATAAAGTTTTAGTTAATTTAACTAAGAGGTGGGCATTTTTTGATAAGTCGTATAAGATACCAATGATGAAAAAGGATATAGATAATAAAAAATTTTTAGATTGGGCATTATCATTTGATAAAAATGATCATTCAAAATGGGTGAAACAAAATATGAAACCATTTGAAGTATTGTTTTTTGATGTTGGTGCTGAAATATTAAAAAATATTAGTGGTTATTTATCGGCGTCACCAAAGAAAGCTGTTCAAAAAATAAGAAAAGATATTATTAACGCGATAAGAACAGTAAAAAGTGGTGGAGATATTAAAAAAATAGAAACATTAAAACATCAATTAGATAAATTAAATAAAATTGGTGGATTGAAATCAATAGTTCCAACAGAGGGTATAGTTTTTAAATATAAAGGTAATACTTATAAGTTTACTGGGGCGTTTGCACCTGTAAATCAAATTGTAGGTTTGTTAAATTTTTAAGGAATGTTATGATTGGAAAAAGTAAAGAAGCAGAAAGACAGAATAATGCTTTAAAATCTATTTTAAAAGGTGAAAAACCAGAAAAACGTGTATTTTTTGGATATGAAGGTGATAAAAAATTAGCTAAAAAAGAATTTGAGGAAACTCAAAGACAAATTGAAGAGAAATTAGAAGCAACTAAAGAAGCAAGAATGCCTTGGTTTTGTCCTGAATGTGATAAAGTTATGAAAAAACGTTTAGATAATAGAATGTGGTATTTATATGGTCATTGTTTTGATTGTCAAATAGATGTTGAACATAAAATGAAAATAGCGGGTGTTTATGATGAGTGGGAAGAAGAAAAGATAAAAACGAATAAATTAGCGTGGTTACAAGATAAAAAACAAGAACTTATAGAATTTAAAAAACAGAAAACTCCAACTTTTTATAATCAAGTTAGACCAGATGGTTATAGTGTAGATAAAGAAACTTGGAATATGGGTGTTGAAAATATTGATAAATTAGCAAATGAAGCACTTAAACATTTAGAAAAAATAGAAGAATCATTAAAGTAGTATATTTATATATAGGAGATTTTTAATATATGAAAGTAAAAGAGATATTTTTGTGGTTGGTTGGAATTGTTGGTGCTCTTTTTGGAATGTCAGCTGTTTTAGGAAGAAAAAATAGTACAAAAGTAAAAGAATTAAAAAAAGCTATTAAAAATAATGTTAAACAAGAAAAACAAGTTACACAAGAATTAAAAAAGTTAGAAACAAATAAAACAAGAAATAAAAAAGAAATAACTCAATTAAAAAGAAAATTAACAAAAACAAAAAAAGATATAACAAAAATGAAAAAAGATTTTGATAATGTAGACGTAGAGGACGCTACAGATTTTTTAAGAAATTTTTCTAAAAATAAATAGGAGAAAGTAAGTGGCTGAAACAAAACGAGGAGCTCATAATACAACCAATGTAGGAGTTCATACTACTACACCAGAAGTAAGAGCATTAGGTAAATATAATAAAGTATATAATGTTAGTGGTTCAGGAGATGGTGTTGCAACAGTATTTGAAGCTACCGCTTCAAACCGCGGTGCGAAAGCTTTTATTGTTAATACTGCTGGAAATTCTGTGATAACTACAACTCACGGTGGTTCATTAACAGCATCCAATTTGAATGCAAAAAGTGTGTATGAGATGTCTGTATTGAAAGTTTCTGGAAGTGGTAATATAGATTTATTATATTAATATGAAATATGTTTGGTTTATATTATTATTAACATGCTGTACTATAGGACAAACAACATTATCAGATGAAGAAATTAAAGGGATATATAAAAATATCAAATTACTTCAAGTTGAAAATGATAGTTTAAAACAAATTAATAATATAAATAATGTATTAATTACAAAATATGAAGTTCAAGCTAAAACAGACTCCTTATTATTAGTTAAAAAGAATGAATATATTGAACTTTTAAATAATAAGACAACTTTATTAGAAGAAAAAGTAAAAGTAGTTAAACCAAAATGGTATGACAATAAATATCTTTGGTATGGATATGGAATTTTTAGTATTGTTGTTCCAGTTTGGATAACAAGTCAAATACCAGGAATTTAAATGGAAAGAAATGATAAAGGTCAATTAAAAGACGCAATCAAATCAGAATATTTGAAATGTGCACAAGACCCAGTATATTTTATGAAAAAATATTGTATGATTCAGCATCCAATAAAAGGAAAAATACCATTTTATTTATATGATTTTCAAGAAAAAGTTATTGAAGATTTTATGCAATATGATTATAATGTGATTTTAAAAGCTAGACAATTAGGTATTTCTACTTTAACTGCAGGATACTCTTTATGGATGATGACTTTTCATAATGATAAAAATATTTTGGTTATTGCTACTAAACAAGATACTGCAAAAAATTTAGTAACAAAAGTTCGTGTGATGCATGCAAATTTACCAAGTTGGTTAAAACAAAAATGTGTTGAGGATAATAAATTATCATTAAGATATAAAAATGGTTCACAAGTGAAAGCTATTTCAAGTAGAGAAGAAGCCGGTCGTTCAGAATCTTTGTCCTTATTAATTCTTGATGAGGCAGCATTTATTGAGAGAATAGATTCTATTTGGGCATCAGCACAACAGACACTTGCAACAGGTGGTAGGTGTATTGCACTTTCTACTCCGAATGGTGTTGGTAATTGGTTTCATAAAACATGGGTAGACGCCGAAGATGGATTAAATAAATTTAATTTTTTAAGATTACATTGGTCATTACATCCAGATAGAGATGATGCATGGAGAAAAGAACAAGATAAATTACTTGGCCCTTCTATGGCGGCACAAGAATGTGATTGTGACTTTATTACTTCAGGTAGAACAGTAATTGATGGTCTTATAATTGAAGAATGTAGATTAGAATCTGTAAAAGAACCACTGGAAAAGAGAGGTGTTGATTCTAATATTTGGATATGGGAGCCTCCAAATTATATAAAAGATTATATAGTATGTGCTGATGTAAGCAGAGGAGATGGAACTGATTATTCAGCGTTTCATATAATTGAATTAGAAAAAGTTGAACAAGTTGCAGAATATAAGGGTAGAATCTCAACAAGAGATTTTGGAAATATGTTAGTTAATATTTCAAAAGAATATAATGATGCATTATTAGTTATTGAAAATAATAATATTGGGTGGGCAACTATTCAACAAGTAATAGATAGAGATTATGATAATTTATTTTATATGAGTAAAGATTTACAATATGTAGATACACAAAAACAAATTAATAATAAAATTAATAGAATGGAAAAACAACTTGTTCCTGGCTTTACAGTAACATCAAAAACAAGACCATTAGTAATTTCAAAATTGGAAGAGTTTTTTAGAGAAAAAGCGGTATTAGTACATTCGCAAAGATTAATTGATGAACTTTTTGTATTTATATATAATGGAAGTAGAGCTGAAGCTATGATAGGATATAATGATGATTTAGTAATGTCATTTGGTATTGGATTGTGGATTAGAGAAACGGCATTAAGATTAAGAGCAGAAGGCATAGAACTTCAGAAAAAAACAATGTCTGGTATAACATCTAATCAAGGTGTTTATATGCCAGAAAATAATGAAAATGATTCTTGGCAATGGGAAGTTGATAAGAAAAAAGAATCATTAGAATGGTTAATTAACTAAGAGGTAAAAAATGGCTGATAAAGATTTATTCAGTAGATTAAAAAGATTATTTTCTACAAATGTAATTGTTAGAAATGTAGGTGGTAGAAAATTAAAAGTTGCTGATACAAGTAGATTTCAATCTATAGCAAAACAAAATCTTATAGATAGATATCAGAAAATTTATACAGGTGCAGGTTTAAGCGGTTATACAGATTCTATGTTAACAAAGTCAATGAGATTGAATTTGTTTAAAGATTATGAATCAATGGATAGTGATGCAATTATATCTTCTGCATTAGATATTTATGCAGATGAATCTACGATGAAATCAGAGTATGGAGATGTTTTAGAGATTAAAACAGATAATGATAATGTTAAAGCTATATTACATAATTTATTTTATGATATATTGAATATAGAATTTAATTTATGGCCTTGGATTCGTAATATGTGTAAATATGGAGATTTCTTTTTAAAATTAGAAATTGATGAAAAATATGGAATTAAAAATGTAATACCGTTATCGGTTTATGATGTTGCTCGTATTGAAGGGATTGATGAAGATAATCCTCATTATGTAAAATATTTTTTGGAAACTCTTGACACTCAACATAGGTACTCAGCTGGTAATACAGCTCATCAAAAACAAGAATTAGAAAATTATGAAGTAGCACATTTTAGATTACTATCAGATTCTAATTATTTGCCATACGGTAAATCACAAGTTGAAGGTGGACGTAAAATTTGGAAACAATTAGTTCTTATGGAAGATGCTATGTTAATTCATAGGATTATGAGAGCACCAGAAAAAAGAGTTTTTAAATTAGATATTGGTAATATTCCACCAAGCGAAGTTGATAATTATATGCAAAAAATTATTAATAAGATGAAGAAAGCACCAGTTGTAGATACAGAGACTGGTGATTATAATTTAAAATATAATATGCAGAACATTACAGAGGATTTTTTCTTACCTGTTCGTGGTGGAGATAGTGGAACAAGTATTGATTCATTACCAGGTTTGACCTATGAAGCTATAGATGATATTGAATATCTTAAAAATAAATTGCTAGCGTCATTGCGAATACCAAAAGCGTTTTTAGGATTTGAAGAACAAATTGGTTCTAAAGCTACTTTAGCCGCAGAAGATGTTCGTTTTGCAAGAACTATTGAAAGAATACAAAGAATCACAGTATCGGAATTAACAAAGATTGCTATTGTTCATTTGTATGCACAAGGTTATCAAGATGCTGATTTAGTTAATTTCGATTTGGGATTAACAAATCCATCTACAATATATGAACAAGAAAAAGTTGAGTTATGGAATAATAAAACATCTTTAGCAGCGTCGATGGTACAAGATGGATTGGTTTCTTCAGAATGGATTTATAAAAATATATTTGGATTTACAGATGATGAAATGAAAGAATTAGATAATCAAATTGTATATGATTATAAACAAAAATTCCGTCGCGGTCAGATTGAAAATGAAGGAAATGATCCTGCAGAAAGTGGTGAAGCAACTGGAACACCGTCTGATATGGCAATGGGTAGAACTGGTCATGAGTTAGAAGATGAGGGTGGAAGTCCTGAAGGTGGACAAGAAGGAGCAGGTAGACCAAAAGAGGGCCCAAAGTATGGTAAAGATGGTTCTGCACGGGGTAGAGATCCATTAGGAGCTCATGATAAAAAGAAAGGTGCGAGTGGAAGTCCCAAATATGGTACTGCATATAAAGGCGGCAGTTCATTAGCTCTTGCACATTTAGACTTATTAAAGAAATCAATGGGTAAAAAGAACAGAGAAATCATAACTGAAACATCTGATGTGGAAACGGAGTATCAGAAGGAAATAACTTCTGTTAATAACGGTGATGAAGATGAATAAATATTGTATAACTTTATATTTATATTTGGGTAACTGTAATTACAAGATGATATGGAGTATTTTATAATGACTCGAAAACTAAAGCATTCTAAAATAAAGAATACCAGTATTCTTTTTGAATTGTTAACAAGACAAATAACGGCCGACGTTTTAAATGATAAAAAATCACAGTCGGTAGCGATAATGAAAAAATATTTTAATGAAAAGACTGAATTAGGTAAAGAATTACAATTATACCAAATTTTATCTGAAAAACATTATAGTACAGAAGATAGAGCGACACAATTATTGGAAACTGTATTAAAATCAAGAAAAAGATTAAGTAATACTGTACTTAGACGTGAAAAATATAATTTAATAAAACAAATTAAAGAAACTTATAGTGTAAATGATTTTTTTAATGGTCGTATTTCAAATTATAGATTGTTAGCGTCAATATATAAAGTATTTCAATCTGAAACATCTAATGATATATTTGATCCAGAACATACAGTTAATTCAAAATTTACTATTTTAGAACATATTACAACTAAAAGAACTAATGTTAGTGTTAAACAAAATAAAATTATAGAATCATATAAAGAAAAAGATAAGGATTTGAGATTACTTACTTATCAAATTCTTGTAGATAAGTTTAATAGTAAATATAAAACATTAGATGAGTCTCAAAAAGTGTTATTAAAGAAATATATTAATAACATTTCTAATACAAATTCATTAAGAGAGTTCATAGATTCAGAATCTATTGGAATAATGAAAGAATTAAAAAAACAACTACCAAAAGTAAAAGATAAAATTACAAAGATAAAGTTAACAGAAGCGGTAAATCAAATAGATAATCTTACAAAAGGAAGAGTTGTTAAAGATAAACAGGTTTTAACTTTAATGAGATATTATGAATTAATTAAGGAGTTGAAAAATGTCCATAAACCTTGAAACTTTAAGAAATTTTATTAGAGAAATAATAGAACAAGAATTACAGGAAGCATCTGTAACAGGTAATATAGATGGTGGTGAAGGCCCCCCTAAAACTCCTTATGCATTTAAGAAAAAGAAAAAGAAAAAAGACGAATCTATGTCTGAAGCTAAGTTTCATATAAGAACAGATTTTGGTAGCGTTTTGATTGACGCTGGTTCTAAGGGTGAAGCTAAAATGATTGTTGCTAAAAAAATAAAGGGCGGTGTTAAAGCTATTATAAGTGTTAATAGAGTAGGTGTTTCTAAAGCAAAACAAGTTGATAAAAAGATTGAGTCTGTAACAGAAGGTAAATATCACGATTATAGAAATGATGATTCGATGTCACCAAAACAAAAAATTGGTTACTCGATGAGAGAGGTACGTGATAAGCTAAACGAGTTAGATAAACTTGTTAAAATGAACGTGAGATTTAAAAATGAAGTAGGTGTTGATTCTACATCCTATTGGAAAAATACTCACGTGGCTATGAAAAAAATTAGTGAAAGGTTAGTTAAGTTAGCGAATAAAGTCGGCCAACTGTATTAATCTTTAATATTATGCAAAATCCATCTTGGAATAGAGATGGACTTACTTTTTTAGGAAGATTGTTAAGTCTATCTAATTTGAAGCGGCGTTGGCTTATAGAAGAAACTAAAGTCAAGGGTGAAGAACCAAATAAGATTGAAACAATTAAATTTGTTGATAGATGGATTAAACGATTGGAAGATATGAGAGAAGAAATTATAAGAGCTAGAAGTTAAATGATTAAATTAAAAGATATTATCAATGAAGCTTATGTATGGGAAAGAAAGTTTGGAGAACCATTACCAAAACTTACTTTTACAAAAGAACCAATTATTACAGAAGATACAAAAGATATAGTTCAAGCTAAAAAACTTGCACAAAAATTAGGTAAAATTGAAGCTCGATTGCGTGAAACAATGTATAAGTTAGATGAAAGATTAAATGCAGATATTCCCAATCAAAAATTATCAAAACCTCTCAGAGATACATATAGAAAAAATATAACAAAATTTATGAGAGAAATGTTAACAATTGTTAAAAGGATGAAATAAATGAAACAATTAATAGTAGATTATTTACCATTTGAAGTAAAACCAAAATATATTAGTGAATCATTAAAAGAAAATAATGGACAATTAGTTGTTCAAGGTGTTTTACAAAGAGCTGATTCTAAAAATCAGAATGGTAGAGTGTATCCAAGAGATATTTTAATGAGAGAAGCAAAAAAATATGCTAAAACATTTATAAAACAACGTAGAGCTTTAGGTGAATTGGATCATCCAGAAAGTTCTGTTGTTAATTTAAAAAATGTATCCCATAATATTAAAGAAATGCATTGGGAAGATGATAATTTACTTGGTGTAGTTGAAGTTTTAGGAACACCAGCCGGAAATATACTAAAAGAATTATTTAAATCTGGTATTAAATTAGGTATATCATCTCGTGGTATGGGATCAATAGAAACTGTTAGAGAAAGTGATGATGGTGATAGACAAGAGGTTCAACCAGATTTTGAATTAATTGCGTTTGATTTTGTTTCTAATCCATCAACACATGGAGCTTTTATGCATCCGGTAAATGAGGGTATTGATAATGAGGGTATTGATAAAGAAAATCTTAGAGATTCTATTGAATGTGGAGTATATTGCAAAACTGAATCAATTATACATGATATTATAGCAGGGGCATAATAATGATTAGCTTAAAATCTTTAGTAAAAAATATGAAAGAAGCTAAGATTACAGCACCAAAGAAAGGTGTTCAGACTCCATTAGATGCTAAAATTCAAATCCCTGGATATGGTGTAATGACAAGAAAACAATTACAAGGTAGTATCCAAAGAATTCTTACTGAAACATTAAAATATGTGAAAAAAGGTCAAATAAAAAACGCGTATAGTGTTTTATACAAAAGAAGTGTTTTGAAAGGATTTTTAGAAACAGAAATTAAACATAGTGGGAAATAAAATGTCTAATTATAAAACAATGATGGATACGTGGAAGGATTGGAGATTAGATTTAATTGAAGCTAAAGAAATAATGATAAGCCAAGTTGAAGTAAGAGATAGAATTTGGTATGGTAAACACGGTGTTCAATATTTGGTATTAAAAACAGGCCCGAATGTTATTCATATGGGACTTGTAAATAGAGGAAAACCAGGATATGGTGGAATGTTATTTTCAGATAAGACAAAACTTACTCGAAAGAATTTTGATAGTCAAATAAGAACAAATTTAATAAAGAAAATTACTCGTGGTAATAATACTTTATGGCAAGAATCTAAAACAGAAGGTAGTTTACCAACAACGGTAAAACAAGTTAATTCACCGAAATTAAAAAAAGCAAAACCCCCAATTAAAGCTAAACGGGGAAAAGAATTTATAAAACATCATAAAGTTCATAGTGGCCCTCATATAACAGGTAAGGGTGCAGAACACGCAACTTATGACTTTGATGATAGTGATTATGATGTAGAAGGTGGTTTACAAAAAAGAAAAAATAAACAAAAACGTGGATATGAACCTGTTGAAAGTATAAATAAAATAGAAACAGAAATGTATAAATTAATTAAGGAAGTATCAGGAACAAATGTTGGTACTGGATTAAATACTGGTGATGCGTGGCCAGATGGTATTTTCACTAAATACGGTGAAAAAAGAATCATTACACCAGCTGGTATGCCGCGGGGGATGGTACAAGTAGTAACCCCGGCGTCAGATTCCGTATATGGTGGGGACGGCAGTCAAATATCTGAACCAGATTTAGGTGGTGGTACATTTAAAAGAACTAAAATTACACCTGAATATATTAAAAGTCAAGAAGTATTAAATCCGCATGAATTAAGAGATGATACTCCACCATTAGCTCCTCAACAAAGAGTTTTTGGCCGTAGAGCATTTGGAACATCACCTGATTATGTTATACCAAAAGAAACTCATAATTATATTGATACTGCTGAAGATGTATTAACAAAACCAACTACACCACCTGAGGGAACAAAATCTGGTGGAATACCATCAACACCAGAACCTGGTTCTACAAGTAAGAGTGGATATAGACAATTACAAAAAGGTGGTAAGAATATTATAAAAGATTTAGATAAAATGTATATTCTAAAAATGTTAGGTCAGTATGATTCTAAAAGAGAGGGAGTTAGTTAAATGATTAAATTACAAGAATTATTACCAACTATTTTCAATCCTACTTCAGATTGTGAATGTGGTGGAACTCATAAAAGATGTGATTGTGAAATTATAAAAGAATCTTATGTATGGGAAAGAAAATTTGGAGAACCTTTACCAAAGATTTCTTTTAAAGAAGAACCAATGTCAGATATAACAGTTGATGAATCAAAAGAACAATTAAATGAATGGGGAGATTTATATTCTCATGTAAAATTAGTTCAACAACATATAAATACATTTAATAAAGATATAGACGCTAAAAGAGGTGGTTCGTTTGATGCAGATAGTGTAGAATATGAAGCTGATAGATGGCATAACAACAGTAAAATGTTAAAAGGTAGAGATAAAAAATTGGGTATGTGGGAAAAGAAAGTTAAGAAAACTTTAGACAGTCTCATAAAAGATTATGTGAAAGCTTGGAAATAAAAAGGACAAATTAATGCCTTTCAAATCAGAAAAACAGAGAAAATGGATGCACGCTAATAAACCTAAAATGGCTAAGAAGTGGGAAAAGGAAGAAGAATCTGTAACTGAAGCCGTTAAAGACCCAAAACTTAAAGTCGGACAAAAGATTAGACATAAGAGTGATCCACGAAGATTATATATATTGAAAAAAATTACACACGGTAATAGTGGAATACCTGAAGACCCAGCAGGAACAAGTTATATGTTTGTTGCACCAGGTAATAGAAAAGAATATCATACAAAGAAAACTTGGGCTCAAGCAATAAAAAAGGGATGGATTATACCTGAATCCGTAAGTGAAGATAGAGATTATAAGGATGAATATAAAAAATTCCAGTCATCTACTAAAGCAAAAAAATATAGAGCAGAATTAAATCAATATAATAGAAAAAAAGGTACTTATGGTAATGGGGATGGTAAAGATGCTTCACATAAAGGTGGAAAAATTGTTGGATTTGAAGCAGAATCTAAAAATCGTGGTAGAGCAGAAAAGAGTAGATTGAGAAAAGAAGATATAACTATGTTAGAAGCTAAATTTACTGATGATACTTTAGCCCCCAGAATTAAACATTGGGCGAGTAAACATAAAGGTACAGGGATAGGATATGGTCATGTACTTGGTCAGTTAGCAGTTCATATGAAAGAAATGGGTTGGAATAAAAGTTATAAAGAAGTTGCAAGAGTTGCAATAGAATTGGGTAAGAAGAAAAAAGTTGAATCCGTAGATGAAGGAACTTGTGGATATACTCATACAATAGATGGTAAAAAATTAAAAACACCTGGTGGTATAAATGATGATGATATTGATAAAACTGAATCTATAATTGTAGAATTTGATAAGTATCGTTTAGGTGGGTTACTTGATAGTAAATTAAAGAAAAGATTAGAACGTACTATTAAAATTATTGGTGGTAAAGTAGATGCGGTAGGTGATGATTATGTTAAATTTAGAATTGGTGGTATGGATTTAAGTAGATTACCAGCAGTTATTACTAAATTAGATAGAAATAAAAATGTTTGGATTAGTGATAGATATAATAAAAATATTTGGGATAGAAAAAGAAATATTGATAGATTAAGTGAAGGTTCAAAGGATTGGGAAAAATATTTTACATGGGCTAATAAAAAACAATTAGATGTAATTTCAAAATTTGTCATGATGGATCCTGAAGGTGTTAAAGGTATTTTAAAAATGATGAAAAAAAGTCCAAAAGGATTTAAACAATTTGTAAAAGACGCTGCAAAAAAAGGATTAGGTGAAGGATTTGGTGGAGAGTTAAACGAAAAAGATAAAGCAAAATTTGAAAAAGCAAGAAAAGCTAATGCAGAAGTTTTGGGGTTTGAGTTAACTGGTGTTACAGATGTAAAAGAATTTACAAACGAAGGTAAGTGGTCTAAAATTATGACGAGTGTTCGTAAAGGAAGTAAAGCAGGCCCTTGGTCTATCGTAGTATATGATAAAGCAAAAAGAAAAGTAATACACAATAGAATAGTAAAAATATTACAACAGATTCCTGCTCACTATGAAGATGTAAAGAAAAAATATCCAAGAGCTTCAATTGGTATTGAAGATAAACACGGTCAAAGGGTATATACTGAATCTATAAACGAAGGTACAAAAGCATTTCGTGCGTATCGTGAAATGAAGGAAGCATTAAACGTTGCTATTTATGGAATTAAAAAAATGAGAAAATTTATTGATGACGCTCCATATAATCCAAAATTTAATATGATTACAAAAGAATTATATAAGTGGGAAATAGATTTAGAGAAAAAATGGCGTAGAGTTGTTCCACAAATATCAAAAATTTCTAAAGATAAAATGTTAGAATCCGTAAATGAAAAAATGAGTCCAGCTCAATATCATAGCTATATGCAATATGTTTTCGATACTCAATTTAAAACACCAGATGAAAAGAAGATGAAAAAGAGTATCATTAAAAAAATAAATGTTGCTCAAAAGAAAAAAGGTTTACCATTATATAAAGAATCTGTAAATGAAAAATGGTCAAAAGGTTTAGAGAGATATAAAGTTACTTTAGAAAATGGTAAAGAAATAGATGTTAAAGTTAAAGAAGGTGTAGGTTTAGAAGGTATAGGAAAATTATTAGAAAAAGAAGGTTTGAAATTTGAAAAAATTACAAAAAAAGCATCTCGTCCTACCCTAACTCCAGAATCCGTAAATGAAGCTAGAGAAACTGCAATTGATATAGCAAAAAGAGTTGTTAAAAATAAACAACACGAAAAGGGTTTAGATTTAACTACAGCAAATTTTATAGTAAAAATATATGATGCTTATAAAGAACATCCAAATTTACAAAGACAAATGAAGAAAATGCCGTTACCAAAAATGGTTAAATTAGCGTATAAGGTGATGAAATGATTAAATTAAAAGATATATTAACAGAAAAAAAAGAACTCGGTGGTGCACTTATTAATAAAATAGAGCAACTTACTGATAGAAATGCTCATACAGAAGCTAGAATGACTTTGGCAAAAGAAGTAGATAAAAATTTATGGAAAGCATATGAAGGACTTAATGCAGCTCAAAATTATTTAAGACGAGCAAATGAAACAAATATTGTTCGAAATGTATTAGACAAAAAATTATTCGCATATGCTAAAAAGAAATTTAGTGATTATTATTCTATAGAGAGAGCATTTTAATGAAAATAACTAAATCACAATTACAAGAACTTATTAAAGAAGCTTTTCAAGATGGATTTTTTGATGAAGTAACTGAAGAAATTTTAAATGATGATAGAGAAGTAGATTATTTATTAAAAGCGTTTTTGTCAGAATTAAAGAAAAAGAAAGTTGTTCGAGGTAAGAAATTATTCAAAAAAGTTATCTGTCCTAAAAATAAAAGGTATGTAGCGGCACTTAAAAAGTGTGTTGTTAAGACAGCCGGTGAGAAAGCTAGGAAAAGAAGGGCAATGAAAAAAGCCGCAAGGAAAAAAAGAGGTAAGATGGCTCAAATTGTTAGAAAACGTAAGAAGTCAATGAAAAAACGTAAAGCGTTTGGGTTGAGAAGAAAAAAACGATGAGTAAAAAAACAGTATATAAAGATTTAATGGAAAAAGAATTACACGAGGCCATTGGAACACCACCGCCTTTTAGTTCATCTGAAGCAAAAATACAAGTTGATAAGGATTTAATCGTAATGTCAAAACATTTAGGTAAAGCGTCTCAACAAGTTATTAAAATTATGATGGATGGAGTAAAGAGTGGAAAATATGATGCGATGGATTTAGCAAGAGGTATTGAAGTTGGGCCCGCTAAAAGAACACATTATGGTGAAACAGATTTTATTAAACAATTATGGGTTAAGGTAAGAAGCGGCTTTAGACGGTATTCTAAACGTGGAAAATTAAGATAGGTTATATTTATTTATAGTAAGGTAATGACAGGTTAATAGGGAGATTATAAAATGTCAAAACGAATAAAATTAAAAGATATTTTAAATGAAAATTTTACAAGAATGCCAATGGGTGGTATGATTGGTGGTGGTGTTGTGACAATTAAACCAATAAATTCCACGAGTTTATCTGGAATTGTAAAAGAAAAATTTGGTGATGTTGACGAAAAAGTTGATGTTAAACTATTGACCAAAGAAATTTCAAATTATAATAATATTGGTAAGTCTATTTTTGAAAGATCAAATTTAAAAGATGTTGCAGAAAAATTGAGTTGGATGGCTAATTCAGTTAAAAATCATACTCTTCAAGAAACAGAAGATTGGTTTGATAAGATTACAGTTAATCGTAATATGAAAGAGTTAACTGGCCTTTCAAAGTCTTTTAATAAAATTTCAACTGAAGCTCAAACACTTCAAGAAAGAATGAGTGGTCTTTATGAAGATATGGGTCATATTCTTGGTAGATATTATGATATTGATGAGATGGGAGAAGGATCTAAATCTTATAGACACGGTGATGAAGATAATGAAGATAATGCTAAAGTAAAAGAGGTTGAAGGTGACAAGGCGGAATATCAGAAATTTTTTATGGCAGCATTAAAGAAATTTGGAGTGAAAGAACCAGATCAACTTCCTGATGAGAAAAAAGCAGAGTTTTATAACTATGTTGATGCTAATTGGAAGGGTGATAACGAATCAGATTAGATTGTTGGAGGTTATTTGATTTATATAAAAGTTATAAATAATAATATAGAAAAAGCTTTAAGAAAATTAAAGAAAGAAGTTAAAGAAACTAAGTTATTATTAGAATTAAAACAAAACGAATATTATAGAAAACCTTCTGAAATACGAAGAGAACGAAAAGCGAAAGCTAAAATTAGACAAAAAAAATTTATTGAAAATTGAGTGTTTTTTATGAATCTATATATTTATATATACATAAAAATACATCACGACCAACTCGGTCAGCATGTGATGTAATCGAATTTTAATCACATTATAGTTCCAAATAACTATATTAAATCCATACAAAATTTATTCCCTAATTTTTGGTCGAATGGGAATTATAATTTAAGGAGAATAGTAATGGATGATCTTTTAAAAGAAGCCATTGCGGATGCAAAAGCAGTTCGTGAAACCGCTCTTGAAAACGCTAAAATCGCTTTAGAAGAAGCTTTTACACCTCGCTTACAATCAATGCTTTCTAAAAAAATTCAGTCTGAAATTGATGATGATGTGAATGAAGAAGAAGGTGATGAAGAAGAAGAAGAGGAAGAAGAGATGGAAGAAGAATCCGTTGAGGATTCTGAAGTAGATTCTGTATCAGAACAAGATGATGATGAAGAAGAAGCTGAAGAAGATGAAATGGAAGAAGAATCCGTTGAAGATTCTGTAGAAGATCCAATGTCGGAACAAGATGATGAAGAAGAAGCTGAAGAAGAAGAGGAAGAAGATGAGATGGAAGAGTCTGATGACCTTGATTTAGAAGCTATTCTGAAAGAATTGGAACTTGAGGAAGATGATGAAGAAGGTGAAGAACCTGAAGTCGAACCTGAAGATGAACCCGATGTTGAAGAATCTACTGGTGAAGTAACTGAAGAAGAAGGCGAAGAAGCTGAAGAAGAAGAGGAAGAAGAGATGGAAGAAAAAGTTGAAGAATCTGATGAAGACGTTAACGAGGAAGAAGATATTGACCTCGAAGAAGTCATCAAAGCACTTTCTGAAGAGGAAGTTGAAGAAGAAGAAGCAACTAAAAGTTCCAAACTTCAATCCGATCTTGATGAGCATCGCAATGTAATTAAATACTTACGTTCTAAACTTAACGAAGTTAATTTGCTTAATGCAAAATTACTTTTCACAAACAAACTTTTCCGTTCTTATGGTTTATCCAATGAACAGAAAATGAAAGTTGTGGAAACTTTTGATAGAGCACATAATCTACGTGAAGTTAAGTTGGTTTACTCCACACTTGCCGAATCTTTCGGTGAAATTAGAACAGGTAAAAAAGAGATTAAAGAAATAAAAGGTTCAGCCTCTAAAGTTGTTGCCTCAACAAAGTCTCCCAAACAGGAAGTAATTTCTGAGGGACATGAGATGAGAGAACGATTTAAGAAGTTGGCTGGTATTCTTTAATATATTGGAGAAAAATAATGAGTAAAAATCTTTCTACAGTCGAAAAGTTGATGGATGGTTTTAATCCATATCGTCAACGCATGGAAGAAACTCGCGGATTGGTCAAAAAGTGGGAGCCGACCGGTTTGTTGGAAGGTATAGATGAAGAACAGAGAGTTCAGGCTATGGCATGTCTTTTAGAGAACCAAGCTCGTCAATTAATTGATGAAGCAAGTTCTACTGGGACTTCTGCTAATTCTGAAGAATGGTCTGGTGTTGCACTTCCCTTAGTTCGTAAGATCTTTGGTGAACTAGCAGCTCAGGAATTCGTTTCTGTTCAGCCTATGAACCTTCCTTCTGGTCTGGTTTTCTATCTGGATTTCAAATATGGTACAGCACAACCTGGATTCACATCCGGTGATCAGGTTTTTGGTGTAACATCTGGTTCAGGTGATCCTACTGATGGTCTTTATGGTGCAGGTCAATTTGGGTATTCGGTTAACGAATCTACAACTGACAGATTTAATACATCTGGTGGTTTAACAGGTTCAGTAACTTGGGCTATGATTGACTTCGAACCATCTCTGTCATCTTCGATGGCAGCTGGTAACTTAAAGTACTTTGATGCTGCGTTATCAAGTTTTACAACACCTGATAAAGAAGGTGTGAGAGCATTTGTTCCTACGGGTTCTGCTGCTTTAACAGCTTATTATCCGGCGTATACTAAAATCTTGAACAGTTCAAGTACAGAAGTTGCCCCTTCAGATGGTGCAGCTACTAAGATTAGATTCATCATAGATGAAGGTAGTGCATGTGAACAAATTAGTGTTCAGTATCATAAACAACCTGCTGACACAACTCGTGGTGATTTTGAAGCATCCAGTGGATTGACTTCAAATCCTGAGACAGATGTAGGTATCCCCGAGATTGATATTGCTATGCGGTCTGTCGCTATTGTTGCGAAGACTCGTAAATTGAAAGCAGTATGGACTCCTGAACTTGCGCAAGACCTTAACGCTTATCATAGTGTTGATGCTGAAGCAGAACTTACTTCACTTTTGAGTGAATATGTATCAATGGAAATCGATCTTGAAATCCTTGATATGCTTCGTGCAAATGCTATTGCTAAGACTGAACGTTGGTCTGCAAGAGTTGGATATGAATATGATTCAGCAACTTCGTTGTTCACACAATCAAGTGGCGAATCTAATGCATATACAAAAGGAACTTGGTTCCAGACATTAGGTAACAAGATTCAGAGTGTTTCTAACGCAATACACCAGAAGACACTACGTGGTGGTGCTAACTGGGTAGTTGTTTCACCTGAAGTTGCTACAGTTCTTGAATCTATTCCTGGATATGCAACATCTACAGATGGTGACTCAACAGCGAAGACGTATGCAATGGGTGTACAGAAAGCGGGTATGTTAAATAACCGTTGGACTGTATACAAGAACCCATATCAGTTTGAAAACGTGGTTCTTGTCGGGTTTCGTGGAAGTAATTTCCTTGAGACCGGTGCAGTGTACGCACCATACGTACCTCTTATCATGACACCTTTGGTGTATGATCCTAAGAACTTCACACCTCGTAAGGGTGTGATGACCAGATACGCGAAGAAAATCGTGCGTCCGGAATTCTATGGTAAAGTTATCGTTGCTGATGTAAACTATGTCTAATAGTTAATTCGGTTTAGGATTACGAAATTAAGGGGAACTATTTTATTAGTTCCCCTTTTTTTATTTAATATTGTTACTTCTTATATTTATTAATGAATAAATGTATTTAATTTAGGAGAAAATGATGGCAGAACTTATTTGGGCAGGCAGTAGTTCCTTTTCGTCAGGCGATACTCCGTATGGATTTTACGATTCAGATACAGAGTTTTCTGGCTCAAGTACCAATTCTGTAGATAGATTTGCTGATTGGGCAGCTCGCAGATTGGGTTTTCCAATTATGTCTGTTGAGTTACAATCTGGTTCATTTTATGCGTGTTATGAGGAAGCTGTAACAGAATATTCAGCTCAAGTGAATCAATTTAATATTAAAGACAATTTACTAACATTACAAGGACGGCCTACAGGCTCATCTAATAATTTGACTCATAAAAGAATTACACCAACTATGGGTAGAACAGTATTTTTGTCTAAACAATATGGTACAGAAGCCGGTGTAGGTGGTGAAGTAGATTGGAAAAAAGGTTCTATATCAGTAACGAGTGGTACTCAAGAATACGATTTAAATACTCTTTTTGCTGATGTTAGTGCGAGTGGTGCTATAGAAGTAAGAAGAGTTTATTATGAAGCTACTCCCGCAATGCAAAGATTTTTTGATCCATATGCTACTACTGGTTATGGTACAATAAATTTAGTTGAAGGATTTGGATTTGGAAATTACTCACCTGCAGTATCATTTACTTTAATGCCTATATTTGAAGATTTACTTAGAGTACAAGCAATTGAAATGAATGATTCTATTAGAAAATCAGCATATACATTTACATTAATTAATAATAAATTAAGAGTTTTTCCAGACCCTGATGAGGATAGAACTTTATATTTTGATTATGTAGAAGTTTCGGATAGAGATGATCCATTATTTACAGAATATAGTGGTTCTGCTAATGTTATTTCTGATTATTCAAATGTTCCATATAATAATATGGAATATAAATATATTAATGATGTTGGTAAACAATGGATACGGAAGTATGGGTTAGCACTAAGTAAAGAATTACTTGGTATAATTCGTAGTAAATATGGCACTATACCTATACCAAACGCAGACACAACTTTAGATGGTGAAACTTTAAGGAGTGAGGCTCAAGCTGAGAAGGAAGGTTTAATAACTGAACTTAGAGAAATGTTAGAAGGAACAAGTAGAAAGGCATTATTAGAAGCGGATAAAGACGAAGCTGAGTTTTTACAGGAAAAATTACAGAAAATTCCGTATCCAATTTATGTAGGATAGAAAAATGGCTAATAGTTCGCGATTTTTCACACAAAAAGATATAGATACTTTTGATAAGTTTAATAAAGAACTTATTGGAGATTTATTTGCCGGAAAAGACGGCGTTATTAGTCAAAAAGTTACACTATACAAGGTTTCGGTTTATGATACTGAAGTTAATATGTATGGTGAAAGTTCTGAAGGTAAGGTATATAAACCAGGTATTCAAGCAACGTGTTTAATAACCGCCGACGATCAAGTTACAGAAACAAATGAATTTGGCCCTGATGTGACGCAAACTGTTGTGTTTGCATTTATTAGACAATCGTTAGTAGATGTTAGTTATGTTATTGAGGTGGGTGATATAATTGATTGGAATACTGGTTATTGGGAAGTATCATCAATTAATGAAAATCAATTTATAGGCGGACAAACAGATTTTAAACATTCCATAATTTGTACAGCGTTCTTATCAAGAATGGCTAATTTAAATATCGAAAGAGTTAGAAGTGTATAATGGCAAGAAATAAACCACTACCAAGAAAACAAAGAGTTATCAATCGAGGTTTTTTATATTCAAGACAAGCTGAAAAAGATAAAACACCAAATATTTCAGTAGGATTGATGGATATAGATTCGGCTATTATATTTTATTTTGAAAATGTTATAAAACCGTCAGTAGAAGATAATGGTGAAAATGTAAAAGTTCCTATAATGTATTCTTCTCCAGAAAGATGGAAAGCTATTTTACGTGATGGTTTTATGCGGGATAAAAAAAGACAATTAATTATTCCTGTTATTACATTTAAAAGAATAACACTTGAGAGAGATGATACAGTTCCACAAGATAAATTAGATGCTAATAATCCTCATCTTTTTTATACGTTTGAAAAGAAATTTTCAAATATAAATAGATATGATAATTTTACTCAACAAATAGGATTAATACCACAAAAAGAATATTATAATGTAACTTTTCCTGATTATGTAACAATAACTTATGATTTTATTGTTTGGACAACATATATTGAACAAATGAATAAAATTGTTGAACGAATAAATTATTCAGCTGGAGCGTATTGGGGTGATCCAGATAAAATGAGATTTAGAACTCAAATAGATAGTTTTTCTGATGCTACGGAAATGAGTGATATTGAAAGATTTGTTAAAACTAATTTTACTGTAACATTACGGGGTTATTTATTACCTGAAGCTAATTTTGATCATCGTTCAACAACTCAAAAATATTTAACACCTAAAAAAGTTATTTTTGGAACTGAAACTGATGTTGCTATTTCTAAACCAGTAGGAACTGCTGGTCAATTTTTAGATGAAGAATCAACTGAAGTTAAAAGTCTTGGACGAGCGGCTGAACAAAGTTCATTAGCTGTAGCTCTTGATAATCCATTAATTATAACTCAAGGGACTGGAGTAACTGTTTCAAATACTGGTGCAGAATTTGATGGAAGTAGTAGATTAACTCAACAAATTTCAATTGGTCAACCGGTTACGACAACATCAGATGTAATATTTAATCAAATATCAGGTAGTTCTTTACTCATTGGTGGGGTATTATATAATAGTACTGGTATAAGTAGTAGTATTTATGTAACTGGTTCAGTTACTACTACGGGTGATTTGACAGTTGGTGGTAATGCTACCATAGCTGGAATATTAACAGCAGAAGAATTTCATACAGAATTTGTAAGTTCTTCAATTGTATATTCAAGTGGTTCAACAAAATTTGGAGATGATACAGGAGATAGTCATACTTTTACAGGTTCATTAGGAATAACAGGGTCTTTGAGTTTGAATGATAGTTCTGCTATGGTAGAGTTTTCAAATGATACAAGTTTGGGAGATTCAAGTGCAACAGCAATTGTTACGGAAAATGCAGCAAAAACATATATTGATGATCAAACTTCAAGTCAAAATACATATTTTAGAAAAACATTTGTAAAAACATCAGCATCAATAACAACAGCAACTGCAAGTTTCACCGCGGTTACCGCGTCCGCTCCAAGTGGATTAACTTCTACAGGTGAAAATGATTTTGTCTTTTTTGTTAATGGTCAATATATGGAACATGATGCTATAGCAATAGAACAGTCTGGTTCTACATTATTATTGAAAGTAGATAATAGTAGTATAGGATATGATTTAGAATCAGATGATGAAATATTGGCGTGGGGAAAATTTAATTCATAAAGGATTACTGTGGCAGCAATAATTACAAAAAATCCAATTATATTTACTGCTGGAACTGGTGTAAATATTGATAATGATGGAACAGAGTATACTGGAGAAAATAGATTAACGGTTACAATAGCTATTCCACAAGCAGTTTCTACGAGTTCAAATGTAGAATTTGGTGGAATAACTCTTACTAGACCATTTATAATAGGTAATGAAACGAAGAGAATTAAATTAGACAGTTATGGTATAAGTGGTTCGTTTTCATTAACAGGTAGTTTAGAAACTCCAAGTGATTTAAATGTATCAGGTAGTACAACAATATTAGGTAAAGTTGTAGCAGAAGCTTTTATTCTTGAAAGAAGTTCTTCTCAAACTATACAAAAATCTGGTTCTACATTATTTGGTGATGTTTTAAATGATAGACATGATATGTCAGGAAGTTTAACAGTATCTGGTTCATCAATAAGTTTAAATAGTTATTCAATAACAGAAATTTCAAATGACACAAGTTTAAGTGATTCTAATGCAAGTACAGTAGCAACAGAAAACGCTATAAAATCATATACAGATACTAATGCAAATACAGTTCATACATATTTTAGAAAAAACTATGTTCATACTGGTAGTTTTGTTAATGCTAGCACATCAAGTTTCACAGTTGTTACAGCATCATCACCGACTGGAATAACAGATACAAGTGAAAATGATTTTTTCTTTTTTAATAATAGTCAATTAATGGAATATGATGCATTAGAAATTGAACAAAGTGGGTCTAAACTTTTATTAAAAGTTAATAACAGTAGTATTGGTTATGATTTAGAGGCAGGAGATGAAGTTGTAGCGTGGGGAAAATTTAATTCATAAATTTTACTAAGCCCACTTTTCTTTTACTGTTACCTTAATATTTATTAGTATGAGAATATACAAAGCAACAAACAATGAAAACGGAAAAGTCTATATAGGACAAACTATCCGAAAAATGCACAATGTATTAAGTGAAAGTGCAAAAAGGGGGTGGGAAACAAGAAGAAGAAATGCGCAAAAGGCACTGGAAGAATAGAAAGAATCGTAAATGTCCTACTTGTAGTAGGATAATTTATTATTCGAGAAAAGATGC
>Ga0208433_1000295_pt1 | contig 24110 bp, 20 predicted proteins | sample 3_EtaG_FD_184075 | JGI IMG/M metagenome (GOLD analysis project Ga0208433, IMG submission 184075) | Marine viral communities from the Subarctic Pacific Ocean - 3_ETSP_OMZ_AT15126 metaG (SPAdes) (version 2) | ecosystem: Environmental > Aquatic > Marine > Oceanic | place: Pacific Ocean | collected...
AGCCACCTCTGGGAATAAAGTTAATGTTTCCCTATCTGCCTGTATATCCATTAAGACTTTAGTCTGCTCTAGGTTTTGTTCTTCGTGACCTAGCCTAGCTGCATCAAGTTTCTGCTGTGTTTGCTTAGCATTCTTCTCAGCTAAAGCTAAGTTTAGATCTTGTAATTCTTTAGGACCTGGTAAATGCTTACCTAATGCTAGCTCCTGTGTGCTAGTAAGGTCAGTAACATTAGCCTTTACTTTATATTCAGCAACAACATCCTGATAGTCACCTAGATCCCATTGTGTTGGATCATCACCGCCCTCGTACTTAACATGCTTATCTATATACTGTAATGCATTACCTATATCTACTAGTTCTTGCTTCCCTTTACGTATAGCATTAGACAAGGTTGTCTGTTGTTTTGCCTGAACATTAATAACATCTCTTAGCTCCTTGTTTTTACTGCCACTCTTCTGATGAAAGTCAGTAAAGCCGGACGTAGGATTGTCTGGTATAACTCCAGTCCTCTCTGTAATAGCAGCATTAACTGTCTCTAGTTCGCCTTCCATTGCCTTGATATCATTCATCTGTATCTGGAAGACACTCTTATCATATTCAAGCTGCCTTTCTTTATCAAGCTGTGCTCGTTTAAATTCCATAGCGTCACGCTCAAGTAATGCAGTTGTTTTTATATTTTGTATGTTAGCATTATGCTCTAGCAGTTGTCCTGAAAGAGTTAATAAAGCGGCAATTCCTTCTTCTTCCATTAGATATCCTCTGTTAAAATAATTGTGTCACCTGCAAAACATCTTGCAACTATATATCGATCTTCTCCTGCTACACCATCTATATTGTCAGGCCCCATTACTTGCTGAAGCCTAGCATCACCAGATGCTCCAGACCATACATTTTGAATACTTGTCATAGGGTCTACTACTGTCATATTCGCAGCAGAGTCAGCATCATCTCCGGCACCTGGATTAGCAAATGATTCAGCAGTTGTAGTTTCTCCACCGCCAGCAAAGTTACCCATCTTAAATTTTGAACTCAATGTATCAGCAACTGTCTGAACACCACCTGTTCCCTTTAGATTATAAGAAGATGATACTGCTACTGTACCTGCACCTGCCGATTTTAGTGAGGATGTGTCTTGTTCATAGTTAGATTGAGTTATTGCCGGTGTATATGCATCTACACGAGATTTAGCACTACCAGACTTTACACGGTCTGCAGAATTCGCTCTCTGGTTTCCCTTTAAGCTGCCAACAGAACCTTTGTACGTCTCATTCATTGCTCTTGTCTGTTTGTTGAGCGTATCAACGACACTGTTGACCTGATCTCCCATAGCATTTTCCATGTCTATAGCGGCTTGCTTTACTGCATCTCTAAAATCTGTCTGGGCTTTAGCATCTTCGAATGATTTCGTTTCATTGGCCTTCTCTGCTGCTTTTTCTGCGGTTTCTTGAGCTTCTCCTGTGGCTCCAAAGAGAGTTACATCCATGTCCATCTGCATTCTTTCATTGCTACTAACCATTCCACTGAATTCTTTGGCTTTATTAACAGACTTTTGAGTCTCTCTAAATGTAGCTCCTGCACTCTTTAATTCAGTAGTCTTATTACTCCTCACATCTTGTTGAGTAGTAAGCAAGCTCTGAGCATTATCTACTAAAGTATCTGCCAGCACTTTTTGGAATCCCGTATTACCTTCTTGCGTCCCATCCATGGTTGGTTCAGTCAATCCAACGGCATCCTTAAATGCACGTGCCGCTTCAAATTGACTGCCAAGCGCAGTCCCAACAGTGTCGGGGACTGTTGCATTAAACGTTGCAGCTGCATCATTAATATTCGTTCTAGATGCACCAACATCGCTACTCCGATATATATCTTTCCCTATATAACTACCACCCTTGCCATTATGTACAAGAATATCGTTAGCAAAATAGTTATGCTCACCCTCTACTTCCATATTATAGACGGCAAGAGATTCCTCTATACGTTTGAGGCTCTTTATAGGCACAGTATGCCCAGATTTATTAAGTAGCTTATCACCTTTCTTTAAATCTTTAACTCTTATCCACTCCCCTTCTACATAGTAAGGATGCATTTCTGTAACCTTAGTCTTTCCATTAAGTATATAGTAATGGTCACTAGTATGCTCCCATATCTTTGATACATTAGAGAATGAAAATGTCTTATCCTCAGTATTATATACCTTAACTTTATCTCCTACAACTATATCGCTTATCTTCTTAGGCATATCTATCTCCAATATCTTTAAATTTCTTTTTATAACTTCTTCCTATAGTAGAACCCCTCTTGCTCATTGCAGCACTACTTGCCATTTGTCCGCCAGAAGATGCTAAAGAACCAATTGTTCCTGCTTTCATCATACCAACACCAATAGGAGTTAGGGTTGCACTAATACCCTGACCTACAACAGGAATAAGATTAGCTAACAATCCAACTGCAGTTACTACAGCCCCTGTCGCAGAGGTGAGTCCAGATGCCTGTTTAGTCTTTCCAAATACTTCTCCTACTTCATCGCCCCTATGTCCTGCAGCACCAGCTTCCTCTCCTCCTGATACCACGTCCATTGTACCGGTAACAACACTTGCCGGTATAGATAGGGCTGCCTGTGCCGCTGCTTTGGAAGCTTCCTTGGCAGCCTGTCTTGCTACTATATCTGTTATATTCTCCACACCCTTCTCTGCCAATATATTTGCAGCCATTTTATTGGTTTCTTTAGCAGCCTGCTTTTCTATTTGCTTAGAGACAGCCTTGCCTCCTTCCTTCTTTACTAGATCGGTACCAGCTTCAAGTTTCTCTTCTGCAGTTTTATCATCGCTAGCAATGATGGATATTGTATCAGCTGCGCCCTTAACGCTTCCAGCCCCTTTTAAAATCTGCGAAGCTCTAGTATTTTTGGAGATCTTCTCGGTCACCGTTTCCATATCTGCCTTCTTCTCAACTATATCTGCAACCTCTGTAGCACCGGCCTCCTCTTTAATACCTTCTTCGATTGATGGCAGGGTATTAGAATCTGGAACAACACCCAGTGCAGATAGATCATCACGACTTTCTACGTCATCAGGGACAATAGAGTCTTCAAGAATATCATCACCCTCTCCACCCAACCCTCTTCTAAAGCCCATACCTCTTTCTGACCCCGAACCCATACTTTGTACCGGTTTCTTACTCCTCAACCATCCCCTAGACATTCCTTGAGGGTCTTCTTCTAGGTCTATCTCAGTATCTATAGTCACCTCCTGATCATCCTCAATCTTGTTTAACATAGCATTAGAGGGGTTATAGCCAGAGGTAGCAAGGTTAGAGTCTCTTACTGGAGCACTAGTCTGAAAGGCATTCCCTGCTGTCTGCCCAAAGTTAGATCTTACACCCACACCTGGGTCACCACTATTCTGCATGATTTGTGCTCGTTCAACCTGCTGATCATATTGATGTGGGGTTATACCCTCTAGGGAACTATAGTCCATAGTAGGGTCAGTTCCCTTATACATCCCCTGCTTTATCTCAGGCATATTGGGAGAGAAAGAAGTACGCTCTCCCTGAAACTTATTCATATATTCCCTAGCAGCAGTAGAGCCATAGAGCTGTGTCATTTGATCTGTTTGCGTAAGATCTCCAGTAGCCTGACTCTTTACTTGAGCTAGAGCTTCTGGATTTTGCTCTACATACTTGCCTGTTACATTTTTATATAGGTTGTCAACTCCCTGTTTGAACTTCCCTCCTATAGTGGTTGCACCCGTATCTCTTGTATCAGTATATAGATTGGTACCCTCAGCAATATCGCCTACATCTTCCTTAGACTTAATGCCAAGATGCGCTTCAGACTCTGCTATATTTGCAGTACGCTTGTCGAGCAATGCCTTGCTAACAGCTTCGGCAGCCTTCATCTTTAATGCATCTTGCTCGGCATTATATCTTTCTAGGCTTCGATCCTGCTGTCCGCGTATACGCCTTCTATCGTATAGCCCTTGTTGTGTTCCTGTATACCTACTTGTCATAATATATCCTTAAAGTATTATATCAATCATAGTATCTTCTAACAATCCATCAGGTCCATCAGAAACTAGTATGCCATCAGCAAAATAGTTATGATCATTAGCAACCATTATACCATATATAGGTTCTGAGTTGCCATAGCGTGGTCCTTCATGGCTCTCAAAAGACCTCTGCATGAGTTTGAGCCACACCCCATCTTTATTTAAAACTTTATCACCATGTGCTAGAAGATTAGCTTCTCGAAACTGCAATCCATATATATCCCTAATATATGGAACATCCTCATCTCTATTTTTCTTCTCAGTCCAAAAAAGAGAGTTTCGTGATGCAGTTAATATTTGATTACCCTCCAGAGTCAGGTCGATCCAGAGTGTAGTTTCTTTCTGTATGACTTCTGTAACTGCATTGGACGTAAGATTTCCAGTCTCTACATTATAACTCCGTACTATATCTCCAACCTCTATATCTTTTATGTCCTTTAATGCCATATTTATACTCTATTACCCTGGTGGAAATTAGCTATATTACAGTTACTATACAAGTTATATCTTTGCCTCTAATGCTTCAACTTTATCTGACAGTTCTTGCACAGCTTTAATCAGTACTTGTATAAATGGCCCGTCGCACACTGTTAATCCGTCCTGTATACCCTCTATCTCTCCTTCAAGGTTTGTAGGATTACCATCCTCATCTGTCTGAATACCCCCCACTGCCGCTGGGTATACTTCATAGAGTTCCTGAGCTACCATGCCTAGCTTTACATGTTCGTCCCTCCTTTTCATGGTAAATTTTCTCATTTTTACAGCATTAATAACCTCGAGCCCACATACATCAGTGTCTGCTATATCATATTTTAACCTTGCATCAGAGCCGTACTCTAAGGTAAGTTGACTACCATTCTTCCATGAAAGCCAGCCACGAGCAGTGTCACTAGCACTGTCATAATCAGTATTATTCGGGTCGCTAACCTCGTACATTCCTATAAACCTTTGTGTTACCGAACCAGCAGTGGTGGACCAATTGCCACACTCTATTTTGATGCCTCTGTTGTTATGGGACAATCCATGATGCTTAATGAAAACAGCGTAATTTCCAGCTGAGGGATCAGCATCCCTTTTATAGACTTTAAAGACGGCATCCTGATCCAAAAACTTCGTGCGATGCTGAGTTTCATCATCATCTCCCCAGAAATACCCTTGGCCACTGCCAACCTCAAGGTGATTACACTGTACGATAGCACTATTGTGTGGCCCGATCTGGTAATGATTATCACCGCCATAAGAGATCGCCCCCCAACCGAATGAACCTTGATTGATTGCATCAATCTTATTTGGCTCTGCGCCAGCACCGATATGTGTACATTTATAGCCAGTTTGAAGCTGATGCCCTGCTTGAAAACCTATAAGAGTATTGTTGCCCAAGGATACATCATCCCAAGAATTCCATTCTTCCTGTATATGGGTTGACTTCCGTGCAGCCTTCCCTGCTGCCGGTCCTACAAAAACATTGGCAGTAGAACTAAGAGATTGTCCTGCTTCTCCTCCTATCACAACATTATACATAGTTTTTTCATCACTGCCACCGTAGCGATGAACATCTATCGCAGCAGCAAACCCAACAACTACATTACTCTGTACCATATGATCCCCAGAGTCATAACCTTTTAGTGCATAACCTCCTATCGCAATATTAAGAAGGGCGGCATAAGCATTTGTTGCGTTTTTCCCTACCATACTCATAGCCTCTTTCCCCATCGCTATATTATCAGTGCCATGAACAGCACTTAACAATACATTGTGGCCCAGTAGGACATTATCATCATTAGTCAAGTCGTCCGTCAGTGCACTTGCAACACCTGCAGAGCCAAGCAATATATTGCCATAAGAGGCGCCATCTTCCGTATCAAACTTTAGTAAAGATTTCCAGCCTGCCATCTTTATATGCTCAGTATTTATAGAATCAGCTGTAATATGCCCTGCCTCAATAGCATCAGCAGTAATATGTCCTGCATCGATAGAGTCGGCGCTAATATGCCCTGCCTCGATAGCATCAACTGTAATATGCCCTGCATTAATAGTGTCAGCTTGAATATGATCAGCATCAATAGAGTCAACATCAATATGATTAGCTCCAATAGATCCATGTACTACCAGGCTTCCATCTATAACTTCAGCGAGTTCGTTCCAGTATGCAGGGCTACCTGAAGCGAGGTAATATTTTGTCTCGGAAAATACATTAGCTGTAGAGATGGTCACTACATCCCTGTTTTGAACACCATCAGGCTCTGCATTACATACAGCCAGTGCAACAGAGTCAGACCATGACTCACCTGCTGTATAAAAATGACCTGCACCTCTTACGCCATCAGGTCCCGCAACAGTACTATCCGCTCCTTCAATCTTAGTCCATGTATAATCTCCTGCCGTTTCGCTTTCAGTTGAACTAGTTTTATTAAACGCCATTCCTATGTATGTTGTAGTGCCTGCTGTATAGCTGTCAGTTAACCCAGCTCCTGCAGAGCTAGTTCCATACTTAACCCAAGTATAAGTTGTAACTCCATCCGTTCTTTGTGTATAAAGCACTGAAGCCGCCCAAGTAGTTGTAGCTGCCGTTGCAGTTGAAGCTCCTGAGAATAATCCTACAGATACATATACTTTATCTCCATCTGCTGTTAACGCAGGGACAGATTGAGACCACTCAGCAGTTAGGCCTGTGGTGTTTAAAACATTGGTTGTAAAGTTATAACTACCACCACTAGGTGTTTCTGATGCAGTTGTTTTTCTATATATAGTAACTTCTGCATGCGCTGCACCCTCTACTTGAAAGGGTGTAGTCCATTCAAAGAGGGTAAGTCCTAATCCTTTTTCCCCACGAGAAGCCCATAATAAGTCTGTCCCTGCAGGGGGGCTATCATACCATTGGATGTCAGCAGAAGGTATACCTGTAGATGAAGTAGGAGTATTTGGTACAGTCGCTGCTCTAGCAAAAACTATATTTACAGATGCTCCAGTTAAACCAATAGTTGCAGAAGGAAACATTTTACAATTATCAACCGCACCATTGTAGTTGAATATGTCGGCACAAAAATGCCAAGTATCTGAATCTATCTCCTCTATCTCTCCACCAGTTCCACTGCTATAAGGAAATTCATAGGTATGACTAGCACTACCAGTCTGTGTATATATAACCTTAGTTCCAGTATATTGAATACTGAAAGAATCTCCAGCAGCATATGAATGCGTGGCAGTGTCAAGTATTTCATCACTACCATTCCTGCGAATGCTCCAAGTACCATTATGCTTAATCCTGAATGCTTCTCTAATCCATTCCCAATCTGTTGTGGCTTGCATTGATGGCAGACCTAATCCAACATATACATACTCATTATCTTGAGGTATAGTAAAGGTCATACTGCACTCTCCAGTAAATGCTTCTTCACTAGAGATCTGACCCCCTTCGGAATAGCTATTCCCAGACCCAACTCTTCGTATTTTTAAATTCTGATTGGATATGACAATATCGTATGGGTCAGTGTTCTCACCCAATTCCCACGTTATTGTATTAGACTTGCCATCTGTTCTTTGTGCATATACGGTTGGAGTACCCCAAGTAATTATAGCTGCAGTTGCTGTGCTTGCTCCTGTAGCCAAACCAACAGATGCATATACAATATCTTGATCTTCTGAAAGATCTGGTGGCGTAGTAGACCAATTTGCAGGAGGAGTGGTTGTATTGGTTATAAAGTTATAACTACCACCCCCAGCAGAGTAACTGCTGTTCTTTCTATAAATATATACTTCTGCGTGAGCAGCGCCTTCTACCTGATAGGGTGTAGTCCATACATAGTTAGCCGCTGAAACCGCCTTTTCTCCACGAGATGCCCATAATAAATGTGTTGGTGCCCAATGAGCATCTTGGTCACCTGCACCTGTATGGTCAGTTGCAGCTATACATATAGCTTCGGTAGTATGCCCAACAATTTCTTCATCACAGCCGTCAGGAGGACTGTCTGACCAACCCTCAGAGGTAGGGACACCAAATGAATCTGACGGAGTGGCGGGGATAGTAGCTGCTCTTATAAAGACTATATTTACAGATGCTCCAGTTAAACCAGTGGCACCTTGAGATGCTAAACTTGCCCAAAAAGTAGGCTCTATATTTGGTTGTTTAGCTAAATTAGCACTTACATTATCTAGTGCTATATATGAAGCGCCGGCATATGATACTGCATCATTAAATACATACGTAGTAGAGTCGTTCCATGATCCACGCCATGATATACCAGGACCCACAATCTCTTGACCTGCATTTGGGCCGCTCCCTATAATCATGGTGCCTTCAATGCTTACTAATCCAGTTCCAGAATCATACTTTATATAGTTGGCATCAGCCTTTCCTGCAGAGAAATTTACCTCACCATTGTCTGCTTGTGACATTAAAATCCCTACATCACTACCATTCCAAACGCCATCTGCAACATCCGAACCAATAGCTATATATGGGTCAGTTGCATCCACTACCCATTGCTCATCTTGTGGACTTGCTACGTGGTCATTTGCCGCCTCACATGTTTCCTGATCATCATGAGGAGGGTTTGATTCTGGTAACCACCGACCAGTACAGTGACCAAGAGTTCCAGTTCCAGGACTTAGGACTATTTTTCTAGTTGAGCCACTAAATAACTGTACTGGAGAGTTGTATAACTGTACACCTGCATTGCTAGCCTTTATAAAGGAGTGAGTATTTGCTGTAAATCCTTCACCAGACATAATGCCATAATCATTTGTTGTACCGCTAACACCATCAAGTCTACCTATTCTGGTCTTAACCATTCCAGGCTGTTGCCAATCATCCCAGGTATCTACATCATCCCAAACATCTATAAATGGAGAATCTGCATCATCTGATGTAAGGTATAGACCACCCCGCCTATCTGATTCTACAGTATTTCCTACCCTTACAAAGACCTCCCCTTCAAGATCAGTGTCATCACCCGTACTACTTCCACTACTACATTTAGCCTTAAATACATTCGCTGTACCCTTTTCCATATCTAATCCAACATCACTAGTCCCCTCATAAGCATGGTCTAGTATAAGAAATCCATCACTCACTACCTGAACAATAAAAAACTTTTCTATTCCCCCTGCCACATCAGATTCAATACTAATATAGTCATCAACAGCAAGCTCAGTAGTAAAGGAGGTTCCCCAACCGTAACAATAGACAGAATCTAATGAGCAAGTCACTGACCCTGAAATAGCTTCCGTTACATCAGATATACTGCTTACAGCAAATCTATAGTCTGTAATCGTGCCACCAGCAACATCCATTTTATGTGCTAGTATTAGATCTCCAACAGCAAATGGGTGTATATCAAATCCCTCACCTTCACATTTAAACTGCACTTCATCAGTGTCATTATCTGTAAAGGTACCACCTGAAGGTAGCTTTTTTGCTTCCTTTATTACAGCTGCAGATGTGACTACAAGAGATCCATTGGTAGCTCGTATCTGGTTGATAACAAGCTCCCATACAGTCATCTTACCTCTAACCCATAGATCATCTATATAAAAAGAGGACTTATAGCCATCATTCTTAATGCCCCACCCCGTTCCTGTAAAGAGAGATGTATTAAGGTCGCTTACCCCTATATTAACTGAATCAGAATCTTGTCCAAAATACACCCACTTAGTGTGACTCAATCCAGTTGTAGGAGATAGATCTAGGTATGTCTTATATTCTGATCCACTCTCGGAACTGTCAGTGTTAACCCTCATATCGAAGGTCTCAGTATCAGTATCGCTTATAAGTTGTAATTGAGCTCCATCAGATCTTTTAGATCTAATACCTGCTTTAGGTTGACCGCCACCCGCATTTGCATATATTGCCTGGTTAAAGTGCCAGGAGTTATCATCGTCCTCCCATAAGATTGTCTTATCTGATCCACCTTTTAAAATAATACCACCACCATCAGCAGTTTCATCTGATGGAGTCTCAACAACACCTATTTCTATATTGATATCATCTACTGTAAGCGTAGTACTATTGATAGTGGTAGTACCACCATTTACAGTAAGATTGCCAGTGATAGTAGCATCGACGCCAACAAGAAGATCATTCCCTACTGTTAAATCAACCCCCACATCTGCATCATTAGTCACTGTTAAATCATTAGTCACCGTTAAATCATTAGTCACTGTTAGATCATTGCTTATTGTTACATCGCTTGGTAAGCCAACTGCAATCACTCCTACTCCAGTTGATTCTTGAGATGCATCAACGGTAACTTCATCGGCACTACCTATTACCTTTAAGTATCCAGCCCCACCTTTCAGCCCTATATCAAAATATTCATCGTCTGCATCCCTAACCTCTAAGGTCCTTGCTCCAATATCAAGATAGTCATAGAGAACAACCCCATCAGATAACTCAAAATCATCTGCATCTCCTGCAAAGGTGAAGTTACTATTTACAGTAAGATCAGCAGCAACAAGTGTACTAAATGATTGCACACCCATACTCTTAACTTCTACAGTTTGCTGATCTCCGGCAGATAATGCAGTATCTAGAGCTCTAATTGCATACCATTTAGTGCCATACTTAAGAAACAAAAAGATACCTACGCCAGGTATATTTCTTACATGAAGATCACCCGGGCTACCTTCTGTATCAGCAGGCGCTCCATCTTTTGGGGTTGGCATTCCTATAGGATTGGACATTATTTTACCGTCTTCATTTTAAAAGAAAAAGATATATCGGATAGTTCAAAACCCCCGACAACTAAAGCTGCGCTATTAAGAGTAGGGTCTCTATATAAAACTAACTGTGCAGATTGTATTACACTTGGAACATCCTTGTCATTGACATCTTTCTTTTTCCACTTTATCTTTGCCTGCATCCAATCATTAGTGTCTCCAAGTAGTCCAAGTGTTGCACTATAATTAGTAGAATTGGCAACATCTGGGATCACTGTGTATAAGCCGGTATCAGTAGTCAGGTGTAGCATAGGATGAATATTAGAGTTTGTTGGTATAGGTACATCATCTAGAGCATCTCTTGAAGAAACGCTCTTATATGTAATATATGTTATAGAGATTCTCTTACCTGCTGAAGAGCTACCAAAATCTATATCTTTTGTATAGTACCTAAAGTTTTCACTATTTACAGGCTGGTTAGACCATTTCAATATAGATGCGCCTGTAACTGTGAGATCTGTAACAAGATCTACAGTAACAGATAGAGAAAACTCTACATCATCTATATTGTCATTACCTGGAGTATCTAAACTGATAGACCAGAGAGCTCCAGAACTGACTGCATAGGAGGCAAAAGTACTATCTACTGCTGATGCTGCGATCATATCATCAAACGTCTTAGCGCCCTCACCATTGGTATTGTTAGCCATCACCGAGCCAACTACCTCTCTTAGTCTATTAAGTGTAGTGCCAAGACTAGTTTTACCAGCAGGAGCTATACTTAACTTAGTTACATCAGTGCCTATATTGCCATTTACAGCTATCGGAACACAATAAAAGGTTTCACTAGTAGGGTCCTGTGATGCAGATAGATAGCCACCAAACATTAAGTTTCCATCAGCATCCTCTGCTCCAGCAGTTGGGTCTTTATACGATATACTAAACCTATCATAGTCTAGAAACTCTTCATTTCCTGGAGTTGCAGAATACTGTGCATCACCACCAGTCCAGCTTGAAGCATTTATAAAATGATTGTCGTTTTGCCAGTCTATTATAGTACGCTCTACTCCCTGAAAAGGAGCAACATCTCTATTGCCATCTACATAAGTATCATCATTAGGTAAAAGTTTCCATGGATATTGTGACTGTTCCCATGCTTGAGATGAGAAGGCTGTAGAATATTTCTTTAGTTTACCGAAGAATTTAAAGGTTACATCATTTGTAGTGTATATATAGCCAGTCTTTTCACCGTCTACTGCATATATTATATCTCCCTCTGGAGTTGTTTGGAAGTTAGTTTTAGCACCTATATCTGATAGTATCTTGCCACCTTCCATCCAAGACATACTCTTAAGGTCAAAGACAAGAGCGTCACCAGCATCTGGATTAGTCACAGAGTTATATATATTAACATCCTTTGCTACTATAATCTTAGAGAACTCATCATTATACCCTAAGGACATATTATCGCTAAAGTTCCATACCTCTGTTGATATCTTGCCTGTAATGAGGTTTTGTATCTTACCGTCTCCTGCATATAGATGTAAGCCTGTTTCGTTAATCCACATCACTCCCATAGGAGTCTTCGTCACATGGCACGGTCTAGATATTCCCCTAAAGTCATGTTTAGCATTAACAGATTCTCCTGTTTCTGTTACATCTAACACATATAAGCTAGTCCTTTTAAACTGTAAGAGTTGGCTGCCAACATCAACTAATGCTACTATATCATCGCCATCATTTACGGCAGTTGTACTACTGTTAAACTCTGGAAACTTGTCAAACTGATTGAATGCAGACTTTACCATCTGGTCTGATTTCCAGGTATTACCTGTAGCCCCTTTTTGAAAAGATATATTGCCTGCATAGCATCTCCTGCCTACAACTACCGCAGACTTAAAGGCTACCTTGGTTTCCTCGTCTGAATAATGCCCATTCTTCGCATCATAAGTGCCGGCATATGGAGGGTCACTAAATACTAGTACACCAGCCCCAGTTGCAACCATAGTTGAAGGAACCATATAGGTATAACTATCTACCTGTGTAAAAGCTGTATATCCAGTACCTCCAGACTTTTTTACACCTTTTACAAAATCAACTTCAGCTAACTGATAGGCAGTCTCAACTGAATCGTTATTATCAGAGTAGTAGATCTTAATACCAATCATTCTAGGATCAAGCACGCCAGCTGGATCGGAAGTTATATTAATGCTTACACCAAGCTTTAGTTGTGCAGAAGCTGTATCAGGAGCTCCCAGCTGTCCGATAGACACCAAAGGCCCTTCTTGTCTTGCCACATCATATATGCCAGATACCCACATCTCAATAGATTGACTTGCATTCCAGGTAGATATTGGTGTAGCTGAAGTATCCTCCTTAAATGATGCAAAAACATTTGCGGTTGCGCTACTTGCCGCAGGGAATTCATTATCATTAGCATTCTTACAGAGCTGTACATGCAATGGAGAACCATTACCTGCACTATTTACATTGGCTACAGTACTAGTATGAAGCTCTGCGTTCTGAGAATGCCATGCATTATAGTCTAAATTTCCCAGAAAGAGAGATCTTTTAATATGTCCCAGCCATTTTACCTTATCATCAGGACTGTTAGTATCACATACCCTGAGAGCACCATCTGCCAGATAGAATATCGGTAGAGGATCATCTGCTTCATCACTATCATCAAAGGTGATTAGATTTGCATACCAGAACCCATTAGTCTTATCATATACGGATATACCAGTGGATGTCGCTTTACATATATATGTAGTGCTTACATTTACCGGTGTTGCCTTTAAGGCATTCGCACCAGAAAGCATATCATAGTCATGACTGAAAACAAACAGTCCATAGCCAGGATCTCCTACGGCAGTCGAGTCATTAACATTACCATAGGAGGTTAATGCATTGCCTAATACCCCTATTCGGCCTTCTTTTGAAACATCACAGTTCTTAGCAAATGGCGTCTGATCATCTACAAGCGCCCTATTAGAGTCTACAGTATTTATTCCACCGCTAAACTTGCTTAGTTTTATGGTCTGCTTTGCCACTTACTTGATCAGGATCTTTTTGACCTGTGCCCACAGTTTGTCGTCCAGTTTGTTTTTTGAACTTGCTACTAGATAATCCCCTAGGACTACTAGCACTTTCTTTAACATCGCTTCTGTTAGAAAGGTCTTTGTTATGAATGCTATTATTGCTGGCATTATGTGTCTCCTTTATTAGTGTTTCTAGCTCAGATACTCTCTGCTCTAGTCGTTTTATACTATCATATGTATTCATTTTCTTTCCCCTTTAAACAGTTTAATAACTATGTCCTTTATGACCTGTACTGCAGTCATCGTTTTCTTTACTTCGTCTTTTGCTTGTCTATTGCTATCTATTAACTTCACTATGATCTCATATAGACCTTTGATATCAGATGTAACATCCTTGGTTATAAACTTTATTAGATACATCAGAGCGTATCCCAGCCCTATTGAGACTGCTATCGGTACTCCCAACGTTTCTACTATACCAAGTATATCCACTATTTATTCCCATCTATAAGTTGCCCCCTGATGGAGCATTTACCATCTATTATTTGCACTACATTTACTGTGAATAACCCTTTACCATAGAAGTCTATAATAGCAAAGGCGTGAGCCCAATTGATCCTTCTTCCATCCAACCATAGATTTGCCTCGGTACTCATATCCTTTAGGCATCCAATACTCCAGGCTGACTTAGGTCCATCCATATGGGTAGCAGACATTTGCTGCAAGTCATGCCAATGACCATACATAACGTTACACCCAAGCTTTCGTAAGTGATTTGCTGCATGATATTGACCTCCATATTGATGTCCGTGATAAAAGAACAGTTTACCTAGTTTAAGGAACTTTCCGAAAGGATGGTAGGTATAACCTCGCTCATCCAGCTTAAGTGCCTTCTTGACCTTAAATTGAGGTAAATAAGGGTATCTCTCTACAAACCTATTGAGCCAGTTATCATGGTTACCCTCAGTAAAGTGACGCTCATCACATTTCACTTTATCTAAGGCACGATCTATTTGGTCCATACCTCTATTAACATCCTCAATATCCCTCTCTACATCGGGTATCATTACTTCTAGCGGTGGCTGCTTCTTTCTCTTCCATTTCCACATTGATACCGATTCCCATTCCCCAACATCACCCAGATCTACGTAAATGTCTGGTTTTACAAGCTTTATAGCTTTTATTAGTGCTTGTATTGCTGGCTTATCTTCATAAGGGAAGTGCTTATCTGGTGTTACGATAGCTCTTCTCACTTCGCTCTTAGCCATAGTTTCTCCCTACGTTGTTTTTAGTTCCTTTCTTATCTTAACTACAAGATAAATGAAGGTAGCTATACCTACAGATAAACTTACTGCCTCTGGTAACCACCCCCACATAGAGAGCCAAAAGCCCCCTAATCCTGTTGCTGACGTCCGTAATGTGTCCCCCATCACTGTTGAGCCTTCTTAATCTGCTGTTGTTGTGAACTTGTTGTAGCAGCTGGTTGAGATTGGTCTAAGTTTCCTGATAGGGCTACCTTAGCAGGATCTTGAGTCTGTCCTTTAACGATGCCTTCTGTAACTCCTTGGGCGATCCCTGCAATTTGCTTTTTATCAAGTCCAACACCAGGTACAACATCTGCCTTAACTTGCTTCTCTAGACTTCCAATTTGGTCATTTAGCGCCTGCCCTCCTTTCCCGCCTGCAGCTTCCTGCAGCATTCCCATATCTGTAGATGTTAATAGTTCTACAATGAGCTCAGGAGGTGCAGATAGTAAACCATTAGATATCTGTGCTATTAGGCTTAAGCGTTCAGGATCTTTTGGATCTAACTTCGTTATCAGAGCTGGGTCTAAAGCCAGAATATTGGATGGCGTTTGTTTTGGTTTTTCAGATACCCCCTGCTGCAAACGTTCACTACCGGGATGTGGTGCAAGACCGGAATCACGCGTATGTCCATAATCTGACATCATTTGCATAAAGTCAGACATTATAGATTGAAACCTTCTACGCTTTTCCTTAGCATATATATCAGATTCATACCCATGTTCTTCCTGTTCAAACCCTTCCATGTCATCTTCTTGACCAAGCATAGGGTTATTAGCCCCTATTAATCGTTGTGCCATAATCTACCCCCTATGTGCAAGTATTTTTGCACCGTTAGTATTGTTGGTTACTGTTATTTTCGAAAATGCTCCATAGATAGTTGTACCAGAGGTTACATCAGTAGCAGGAAGATCATCTCCCTGATTACATTCAGCCGCTACAGTAATCCAGCCTGCTGTGTAGTTATCAGATTGTGTATTTGTTCCTGAATAATCTGCACCGTCCGACTGAACTGCCCCTATAACCTGAATGGCAACAAAGGTTCCCTCCAGACTACCGGATGTTATGACATCAAAACCAGCCTGTCCTATCGCTAGAGCACCAGATTCTTCGGCAGTGTATTGCCTTATTCCTTTATGTGCCATGTTATTTTACTCCTTGTTTATTGTTAAGACACTCCATTACGTAGTAGTGTCCAGTTTAAGTTTAACCATGATGATTGTATCGTTTATATCATTGTCAGGGTCGACGCTAATCATCATCACATCTCCCTTGCTAAAATCGTTATTTGCCTCTCCTGAAAAGTCAAAGTCATATGTTGTATTAGCTGTAGGACATTCTTCAGTAACTGATGCATCAGGAGTAGTAGATGGTGTTAGAGTTCCGTCTCCAACAATATGTATTCCAAAGACTACAGTATCTGCTGCACTAGATGCTCGAAATTGGATCGACACTACCTCTCCATCATGTGGTGCTAGCCATAAAAGGTTTTCAGAATAAAGGGGTGGCAATGACTGATCTCTTGCTAGTTCTGCACTCCCAATAGGTATATAGACTTTAGTGCCACCAGCATAGGCATAGTTAAACCCACTCTTAAGATATATAAACTGAGCATATTTATCTACATATGCCTTTATAGACTGTTGTGTTGCTATACGCCTATCATCACCAGAGGGCATTGGGCCCGATTCCCCCAGGTCATTTTCATCTAAAACAAAGGTGCTGCTCCCATCAGCTGCACTCAGCCTTCCGGTAAGTAGAAAATCTGCATTCAGCTTGATAATACCTGCTCCCTGACCTGTGTTTGTTACCTCGATTTCAAACATTCTATCAGCACTGGCTTCACCAACCCAATACATTCTACTATCGGCTATATTTTTCATATCCCTACCGTCCACATCTAGAACACCCCCTAACTCAGGGGCAGAATCATTAGACAAACTTGTCATAACCCTATCACCCGCACCCGTTCCGTGGGTATTACTCTTAAACATAAGATGTTCTGCGGTGGTAACATATAATGCTGCCTCTCCAGACATTAGATTGGCTCCGGTATAGTTAGTTCTTTCGTCAAACTTTACTAAATTAACCCCCTTAACTATAAAACCATCCATATCTATAGCACCTGCCATAGTGCCGCCAGCAAGTGGTAGCATATCTGACAAAACTCCACTCGATCCATCTAAATCATTCGTCATAGCAAAAGTACCATCACCTGTCGGAAGAGTATGTATACTGTTAGTTTGTGCATTATCATTATATTTAATATCCGCTGTAACAAAACCAGTACACTGTATAACGGCATCATTATTAGCTCCTGTACAACCCGCATCAGTGAGTCCAGTCAGAGTGACAGTATCCCCCCATGCATACCCCTTACCTGTATTCTCAGCGCTTATCCAAGCTATTTCACCGCTAGCAATGACTATCGTAATAGTTAAGTTATTGTCACCTGCTCCATCAATTTTAGTAGTTGCTATCACATTATATGTATCATCATCTGAACCAGAAATACCAGTATCATCAGTGATTAGTTCAAATGTGATAGGACAAGTACCTTCGTGGTATACATGTGGAGAGTGTAGACCCCCTGTGAGCCGCTGTGAATTCTCAGTAAAAGTAAGGGCTACCCTTCCTGTATCATCTGGGAGTGTTATTGTATTGACATCGCTGTTAGCGGCTGTTGGCTCTAATACATTTAATATAGTCTTATAAGCATTTATAGTAGCACCTTCCCATTGAATCTCTCCTGTCCCTGTATTGTCTATAGATATTGACCGTGCTCCTGCAGAACCACCAACTTGTAGTTTGGAAGTTTGTACTGTCCCTGTAAAGCTTTGAGTACTAGCAGAGCCAGTTAAAGCTATAATTCCGCTATCATCTGGTAACTCTATTAACCTATAGTCAGTAGGCTGTATGGGAGCTAAAGATGTATAGTCTCCAGCGGTATGGACTGGTCCGCCAAAGTTTATTCCACCTGAAATAGTAGAAGAATTTGTAATGGAATTGGCTATTGTAACCCGACCATTATCTGCCGATGTGGAAAAAGCGAGAGCCTTCGCATTACCAAAATAAACAGTGCCTTCAAACTGCTGGTCAAAATTACCACCAGCATCACATAATGCTACTGTACCAGTAGCGTCGGGAAGAGTTATTTCTTGGTTGGCTGTTGTAGTGGGAGCCTTAAGGGCAACCGTATGGTCGGAGCCATCATCACCCCTTTCTAATCTAAACTTTCCTACTGTACTATCTTTGTCTATTATCCAAGATGTCCCATCCGTACCAACTGCACTAACACTACTACTATTGATATCTACATAAGCTTTAATAGCTTTTTGACTCGGTATTATTGTATCAGAGTTGGCACTTAAACTGGTATCTGTATCTATTGCTGTACCGTCTACTGCGCCATTCAGATGCGGGTCCGAGTATGTCTTGTTTGTTAGCGTTGCCGTATTGAGTTCTGTGAGTATTTTCTTCCAACCCGGCATTATATAGACACCTTCTGGTTAACTATTGTTGCATGTAGTTCTTTAACCTTTTTTACCACATCAGAGGCCACCTCAAGATCTGATCCATCTATCTTTGAAGTCATTATAAGCCTAAGTAGAAATTCGGTATCCCTTATCCCCCACTTAGGCTCTAAACCATCCGGTTTTACGGGGTTTACACCATATCGACTCATTTTCTTTCTCCCTTTTAGCTATCATAAATATAAAGATCATCACCATCCCATACTATCAAACCATCTTGTCCGGCAACTGGAGTTCCGGTTGCGTGATATGCTGCCCCAGAAGCATCGTCCAGCATTAAACCGCCCATCTGCATTGCAGGCAGTTGAACTGCTACAGCCATACTGTTAGCATCGGTAGCAAAATCGTTAGAAACAGACAATGCTGTTCCTAGTCTAAATAAGCCTATATCTGTATTGCCTGCTGCAAATCTATTCCCACCAGTACAGTCATAAGATAATTTACCAATCTCAGTATTAAGAAGGCTACCAGCAGCAGTACCTGAAAATACAATAGCAGTATCTGCAGCAGACCCAGCATATGCACCGGCCTCTCCAGTATGTAGAATAATGATATCATCAGATACTTCTAGGTTAGTAGTATTGATAGATGTTGTGGTTCCATTTACATCTAAGTTGCCAGTAACAGTAAGACCTCCAGCCATAGTAACCGTAACATCAGTAGCATCACCTATTGAGAAGCTTTCAGTTATTTGAGGCAACCTTGCCGTTAGATTCGCTACATTAACATCTTCATCTACGGTAGATAAAGTATCAGTTAATGCCTTTATAGCCTTTGCCGATGCTAGAGTATCGTCACTTGCAGACACACTTGATAAATCGGTATCAAGTACGCCAGAAGCTAAATCTCCCACTTCTATATTAGATATAGAATTACCTGTACCATTAGCATCAATAGTCTTGTTTGTTAGTGTTGCTGTATTCTCATCTGTGAGTATTTTTTGCCAACCTGCCATTACATTCTCCTTTTAACTTGATAAATAAAATTCATTGTTAGAATATATAATAGAACCTTCGATAGGATTTGAAGGTAAGGAACTAGCCTCTGAAAACTGCATAGACTTATCCCCCTTATACTTCATTATATCTGTTTCTCCATTTCTAAGAGTCATTAATGTTGCACTCTCACCTTGTGCGGGAAATACTCTGATAAGCATACCCGATCCATCTGATTCAAAAGAAAGCCTTACATCCTGGTCTGTACCAAAAAAGAACTCACTATTGTCAAACAGGTGATACCTAGATCCGAGTAAACTCGTTGCAGCCGCAGCAGCGCTGTCATATGTTCCAACAGTGCTACCAGCCGCTGAAGTAGTTCCTATAGATTCAAAACTATCAGCACTCCAAGCTTGCGATACATTACCATCATCATCCACACTCCAGGGGGTAGTTGATGATCCATTTCTATCTGTCCATACACTCATATATTACCTCATCATTGCGTTGCCGATAGCTCTTCTCGGCCCGCCAGTTCTGCCTTCGACATATCGAACAACTCTTTTATTAAACTTATCCATATAATATTCTCTCATTGCTGGGTCTTCAGTAGTGGCACCCTTTATGTAATCAACTACCGAAAGTGCTAAAACATCAGTTAGCGGCACATCATCAGATTCATCAGTCATACTTGACATATCTGGTATAGATGTATATTCTAGCATTAAACCCTTGGTTATTGTCTCAGAAGGAGCTTGATATGGAGGAGCATCATCATTAGATATAACATCATTGATTGGTACTGACCCTCCTGCATTTAAGCCGACGCCAGATTTATTCTTCTGCTCTATAACTATAAGCTGTCTACCCCTTATAAAATACTGGTATCTTTCTGCTACACTTCTACTATCAGAATGGCTACCCATTATTTCTCCTTATAGTTTTCTATTATCACTCTAGTTAAAGGACAAAAATAACTAGATGTCTCATCTAAGACCTTTACCGCAGTAACCTCTACAAGATTAGCTGGGAGGTTATAGTTAGCCTGATCAGCAGTAAGATCTGTAGTGTATTGTGTCACATTCTCTTTAGACAGCAGTTCAATCTCTGTTAGAGCATCCTTTATTAGAGCTAAAGCAAGACCAGTCTTAGTAACACCAGCCAGTTCCATAACTTCCTTAACCTTCATTAAGCAGTCCCCATAACCTCTACAGCTATAGCTCCAGAAGATGAAGTTCCAGTGAATACTGGCGTATCAGCTACTGCAAAAGGCAATACAAGTGCGTCTCCTGGTCCCAATACAGCAAACTGATTGCCACCCTCCATCACAGAAAGTGTTGATTCGGTAGCTGTCTCTCTAGCATCATCTGTATAACCACTATGCTTAATAAAAACAAACTTGACACTTGAAAATGTTCCTAGTGATGTAGCGGTTGTTGCTACTACATGTGTTGGGTCGCCATCGGTATACCCTATTGTATCCCCCCAAACACAAGTAACACTACCACTGCCACCTAGGGTTTTACCAACATCTTTAGCTATTGCTGACCATGTCCCACTTGCTTCACTGTCGGTAACTTCCACAATTGGGGTGGCTGATACAGCATATTTTACATTACTTGCCATTGTTATCTCCTATTTTTGGTTGTTAGCCGCAATGCCTTGCAGCATTTCTAGTGCACCAAGAGTTTTAAGATACATAGTCTTGGCATTCTCGAACTGGGTTAAATATGATTGAACCTGTTCCTGCAAGATCCTTATCTGATCCGCAATAGAATTCTCTTGTGGCCCACTTCCATTTGCCATTACAGCTGGTGGAACTTCTTCTGTTTTTGATACTATTTGCTTTTTTGCCATTGTTTACTCTCCTTGTTTTGGTTGTAACCCTAGTGACTGAGCATAATCTATCCTCAATCCAGCTAAGATCTTTTCTTTATACTGCATTTCCAACTGGTATGTCTGCAGCTTTGTATTAAATGTGTTCATAGCATCAGTCATTCGAAAGTTGGCTTTATTTATATTAGCCGTAAGTTCTGTATTTTGAGTACCTATCTCTGCACTGTATTTAGATAAATGGGCACTAAAGTTATTTAGCTGATTGGTAAAAGTAGCAATATCAGCCTGTAATCTTTGAGCTTCGTTATTCTTAGCTAGATCAGTTGATGATGCCATAATAGTTTGTAAGGCTGTTTGTGCGGTACCAGCATCAGCTTGGGCTATTTGTATTTCTATATTAGTCCTCTGAACAGCCTGGTTAAATTCATTCATATTCTGACCACCTACAGCTGAATACTCAGCCAATGCTTGAGCTCTGTCAGATTTATAAAGCTCTAAGGTAGTTGCAATAGTGTTCTGCTGAAACTCTTGAATCTTATTATTGACATCTGCAGCATATAGTGCCATATCTTTATCGTACTTAGAGTATTTGGTAGCCTGGTCTACATTCTTAAGATCTGCTTTCTTAACAGCAAGCTGAAAATCAGCAGTATATGCAGCATTAGCTGAGTTATACCGATTCATCTCATTAGTCATTTCATTAGTAAACTTTGTAAAGTTAACCATCTGTTGCTTATTCCACTTCTCAACCTCGTATGTCAACTCTTGTAGGGTCCATACCTGTACCTGTTGTTGTACATCAGCATTAAACCTAGCTATGTCAGCCTGATGTTTAGTAAGTTCCTGTTGATATTGAGCTACTTCCTTAGCCCAGTCTAAATCATTCTGCTTATTAGCCTTTGCTTGATCATTTTGGGCCTGCGTCATCACTTTGGTTATTTCCTGCTGATACTCCCCATTCTTTGTCTGGAGTTCATTCATTGAGTTCTGCATAGCAGTACTGTATAGATTGACAACCGTGCCTATAAACTGATTTACGGTACCAAACTGTTCTGGATCCTCTTCAGCTTGTATATATTCCCATGCTGCTCCTAGTAATGTACCTATGCTTTGTGCATCTGCCAATCCTGCTGCAGGTGATGCTTCTATAGTATCTTCCATCAACTGTTCTACTACTCCTAATAATTTAGGAGCGCTATATACTGGCGGTGCTGGCAAAGCACCTATAGTAGTTGATACGGCAGTAGGAGTTGTAAACGAAGGGGCATGCATTGCTGTAGGGAATGTTGTACCTGCATCTAATTCAAAGTCTGTAATAGTTGGGAAAGTTTCCATCTCCTGAGATGGCATTATATAAGTAGCTGGAATCTGTGAGAAATCAATCTCCACATCTGTGTTGTCAGGAGCTACTGGTGGTGAACCTAGATCTAAAGTAGGTATAGCTGGAAGAGTGACTATCTCAAGCACAGGAGGAGTATATACAATCTTGTTAAACTCCGTATCTATATTTGTCCTTGATAGCGTTTCGCCTGTATGCCTTTCTAATAATAGTGTATCCAGCCATGTAAACTCAGGATAGGCTAGTAAATCTGGTAAGGTTGATACGAATGATTCTGCTGTATCATGTAGAAAAATAGAATCAAAACCGTATAGCGGATGCTTGGTGGCATCTTCCGTAATACTGAGCATGTTTCTCTCTACAGCTCTAATTGCTGCTCCTAGTACAATACTTCTTTGAAATTGTTTAGGAACAGATATGACCTCTTCTGCATCATATGCTGTGGTTGGCAGATCAATATGTAATACCTCTCCACCATTTGGTATAATAAATACATTTCTACCTTGTCTGAAGTATGCAGGGTTAAACTTGCTTTGATAATGTATACTACTTGGGTCTAAAGCAATAGAACCCAGTTGAAAGTCTATTTCAGTTGCTGGGTTCCTATAGCTAGTTACTGCTTCTAGATTTGCCGTTGCAGTCGCATTGCCTGTTATTGTTACTATCGGAACAGACGTATAGCCCGATCCATTGGTTATTACTGTAATTACATCTACTGACTCTGCTGATATTGTACATGTGGCAGTAGCACCACTACCACCCCCTCCTGATATTTCAATGGTTGGAGCCTCGGTATACCCAGATCCAGCACTAGTTATTGTAATGCTTACTACTCCCACTCCTAATTGGACTTCAGATCCATATACTGCCATAATATCCCCATCAATTATAGCAGAAGATCCACTACCGACAGCTGTTTTAGTTGCCATCTGCGCGTATCCACCAGGATTGATTAGCTTTAACTTATTGACTAGATCTAGGATACTATGGTTTAAGAATATAGTCACATCATCCTGTGAAGGGCTTGATGAGCTAGTTATATCTAGTCCAGTTACAGCTTCTATTTGTGTTTCAAAACTTGCCATTTATCTCCTAATACCTCCACCCCCCTCCTGGGGAGAGAAAACTCGTCTCACCAGAGAGGGGTTTCAGTAGTTGTTTATTAGGCTGCAGTTCCAGCGTTCCCGTTCATACAAGCCCATCCTTCTGTAGTTCCATCAGAGTACCATATAAATAAGGCACATGCCTGTGGGACAACATCGTAGGATGCTATTGTAGATCCAAGAGGGCTATCTGGAGTAACTATTGCATTATTAGCAGCAGCATTTCTGATGATTATACACATCTGGCCATTATAATGACCATCTGGTATAGACACATCTTGTTCTGCAACCATAGTACACATTGTTATTCCAACA
>Ga0208433_1000296_pt1 | contig 24110 bp, 40 predicted proteins | sample 3_EtaG_FD_184075 | JGI IMG/M metagenome (GOLD analysis project Ga0208433, IMG submission 184075) | Marine viral communities from the Subarctic Pacific Ocean - 3_ETSP_OMZ_AT15126 metaG (SPAdes) (version 2) | ecosystem: Environmental > Aquatic > Marine > Oceanic | place: Pacific Ocean | collected...
AAGCCCCACCATCATGATACATTATGTAATGATAGGGAGGACAATGATGAGTAGAAATCAATCTAACATTAAGTTTGTCGGACTACACGCGCATAGCGTGGCAGGTTCTATTTTTGATGCGATTGGATATCCCCAAGCACATATGGATTTTGCATATGAAAACGGATGTGATGCTTTGGCGCTTACTGATCATGGCAACATGAATGGCTTAGCATACCAAGTGCTTCATGCCAAGAAGATGCAAGAGGAAGGCAAGGAGTTCAAGCCCATTTTTGGATGCGAAGCTTACTTTATCCCTTCCATAGAAGAATGGCGAGGCGCCTACGAGAAGGCGATGGAAGACAAGAAGAAGGCTCGCTCAGTAAAGCGAGACGCAGCCTCGGGTGCCACAGTTGAAGACGAGGGCAATAGCAAAAAGACCCAAGATCTCCTCCGGCGCCGGCGCCATCTCGTTCTTTTGGCACAAAACCAAACAGGATTGAGCAATCTTTTCAAGCTTGTTTCGGAAAGCTATAAAGCAGAGAATTTTTATCGTTATCCGCGAATTGATTATGCCCTCCTCAAGAAATACAACGAAGGCATCGTAGCATCCTCAGCTTGTCTTGGGGGAGTATATGCTGGTAATTATTGGGAAAATCGCGATGAAGGTCATGACGCTGTTTTGGATGCAATGCGTGAGACAACAATGAACATGCAAGAAGTATTTGGTGACCGATGGTACGCCGAGATTCAATGGAACAACATCAAAGAACAACACGAACTTAATCAATATGTAATACAAGTTGCGCAAGAATTTGGTGTCAAAGTGATTACAACAGCCGATAGCCATTATCCTGGGCCGGATGCATGGAAGGATCGCGAGCTTTATAAGCGCCTTGGTTGGCTCGGCCGTGGAAGACCCTCTTGGGCAGAAGAAGAATCACAGTTGCCCGACGGTGTTGAGGAAATAGGATATGAACTATATCCAAAGAACGGAGATCAGATTTGGGAAAGCTACAAACATTATGCAGAATCGTGCGGCTTTGAGTATGATGACAATGTTGTTTTAAAGAGCATTGAAGAAACACATCGAATTGCTCATGAACGAATTGAGTCTTTCCTCCCCGACAACACAGTACGATTGCCTGAATTTGTTGTTCCGGCCGGCCACACCGCAACACAAGCCCTTGTTCAGTTTGCCTTGGAAGGACTCAAAGAAAGAGGCTTACACACAAATAAGCAGTATACTGATCGGCTCCAACGCGAGCTAAATGTCATCGATGAGCGAGGCTTTTCTAAGTATTTCTTGACAATGAAGGCCATTGTTGACGTGACAAACGAAATGATGCTGGCCGGACCCGGCCGCGGATCTGCAGCCGGCTCTCTGGTGGCATATGCGCTAAACATAACCCAAATTGACCCTATTAAACATGGCCTACTGTTTTCGCGTTTCCTGCGTTCAGACGCAACTGATTACCCTGATATAGATTACGATGTATCTGACCCCATGGTTCTTAAAGAAAAGCTTGTTGAGATGTGGGGTGAAGATGTTGTAGCGCCCATCTCTAATTGGAACACACTTCAGCTACGCTCTTTAATTAAAGATATCTCAAAGCTTTATGGGATACCATTTACTGAGGTTAACACTGTTACAAGTGTGATGATGCGCGAGGCAATGCCCTCGGCCAAACGCAAGCATGGTATCAAGGCCGGCGTCTATGCGCCCACTTGGAAGGAGGTGATGGAATTTTCTCCAACCCTGCAAGCATATCTCAATAAATATCCGGCGGTCAAATCTCACGTTGAGGGCTTAGTGGGGCAGGTTCGCTCTTGCTCTCGTCATGCCGGCGGTGTTGTAATCGCAGAAGACTTGGGTGACAGTATGCCACTCATTAATTCTGGTGGCGTGCGCCAGACCCCGTGGTCAGAAGGACAAAATGTTCGCCACCTTGAGCCAATGGGTTTTATTAAATTTGATCTTTTAGGTTTGGCTACACTAAAGATGATGGAGGTTTGTATTGAACACATCCTTCGTCGTCACTATGGGGTAGAAGAGCCAACGTTTACGCAGCTGCGAGAATATTATAATAAGTACTTGCATCCAGATGTAATTAACATGGATGATCAGTCGGTCTATGAAAACATCTTTCATGCCGGAAAGTGGGCTGGTGTATTTCAGTTTACAGAACAAGGCGCTCAAAATTTCTGCAAAAGGGTGAAGCCCAAAAACATAATTGACATCTCAGCAATTACTTCCATTTTTCGTCCAGGCCCCCTCTCGGCTGGCGTCGATGCAGACTATGTAGAAGCAAAGAGCCACCCGCAATATGTATCATATCTTTCAGATGAATCTCGCGAGATCACAGAAGAAACTTTTGGCTTTCTGATTTTTCAGGAACAGATAGCTCTTCTCGCACATAAGCTTGGTGGCCTAACTCTTGATGAAGGAAACATGCTTCGCAAGGTTCTTACCAAAAAAGGAACCGGCAAGGGTGATGTTAAAAATAGGTTGAGAGTTAAATTTATTGACGGGTGCGACAGCAACGGTATTGCAAGAGACAGCGCCCAGGCACTCTGGGATAAGTTTGAATACTTCTCTGGTTATGGTTTTAATAAGTCTCACGCGGTTTCTTATAGTGTTATTTCATATCAATGCGCTTGGTTGCTAACTTACTATGAGTCGGAATGGATTGCTGCTTTTCTTGACAAAGAGCCTGAGTCTCGTAAAGAAAAGGCAATCAATATTGCAAAATCATTTGGATATAGCATTGCGCCTGTTGATGTTAATAAATCTGGAAAGGTTTGGGAGATTGCGAAAGACAACAGGACGCTAATTCAGCCGTTGACCTCCATTAAAGGTTTTGGCGATTCGGCACAAGAACAAATTTTAGACCACCGGCCTTTCGCCGATATTGAAGACCTCTTATTTCGTGAGGAGATTACATACTCCAAATTGAACAAAAAGGCTCTCGACGCTCTATGTCGAGCGGGCGCAATGGACAACCTAGTTGATGAACGTTTTACAGGCCGCAAACATTTTTGGTCAGCCGCAGTGGTCGACCGGCCCAAGAACAAAAAGAAATTTATCGAAAACATAGAAGCATATAGGCAAGAAGGAGACTTTACCGAAGAAGAAATAATCCACTTTAAAACCGAATTGACTGGCGTTTTTCCAATGAATTTGGTGATTAGCGCCGAGACAATTAGTCGGCTAAAGGAAAAGTATATCCCCCCCATTAGTGACTTCGATCCAGAACTTTGTGTTTGTTGGTTTATTCCTCGTAAAATTGTGCCAAGAAAAACCAAGAATGGTAAAAATTATTGGATTGTCGAAGTGATTGATTCAAATAATGAAACTGCTAAAATTCGCTGTTGGGGTGTTCGGCCCGAGAAAGATAAAATCTTTCTTAACCATCCATATATGGCAAAGCTGAAGTACGATGAACAGTGGGGCTTTTCGACTTATGCAATCGGAAAGACGTTTAAACTATTAAGATAGAAATTATATAAATCACTTGACAGGCAGCTGATATCTTGATATATTATAGATGTAACAAAGGAGGGCTTAATGGCCAACACAAACGAAGAGAAAAAGCAATACGTTAAGGAGTATATCCGCTCCCTTTCGGCTATTGAAGAGTGCATCGAACCTTATCAGGAGCAAAAGCGTGATCTGCGCTCAGAGTTCCGTGAGAATGGATGGCTCAACACGGACGAGATTCGCGCAGCAGTAAAGGCATATCGTCTTTATAAGCAAAAGTACAATATTGATGAGGTAGTGGAGAATTTTACTCTTATCACCGGTGAGGAACCAGATGATAGTTGAGTACGCAAAGGTGCGGGAGTCAGCCTTCGAGCCGAGCCGCGCAAACCCTTCAGATGCGGGGCTAGATGTATACTATTCACCGGAGAAACCCCACAACAAGATGTACATTGGAACGAGCACTAGCCGCGTTATCCCCACTGGTTTAAAGTTTGCGATTCCGCACGGTTATATGTTAGAGGTAAAGAATCGCTCTAGCGTAGCAGCTAAACGACAGTTGTTGGTGGGTGCATGTGTAATTGATTCTGGATATGAGGGTGAGGTTTTTGTTAATCTTCACAATATAGGAGTAGAGAGTCAAACACTTAAACCCGGCGATAAGATTGCACAACTTGTCATGACGCCCGTGGTACATTTTCGACCATCCGAAACAACAGAAGCGACCCTATATAATTATCCCATGACTATTAGCAATAGGGGAGAAGGCGCGTTAGGGAGTACGGATGAATAGCGAGACTAAACTTGTAATGTTTTCATCCAAGACAGGAAATTGGGAAACACCTCAAGAATTTTTCGACAAACTAAATTGGAGATTTGGGCCATTTGATTTAGATCCATGCGCATCTGCATCGACCGCCAAGAGCGCCAAGTTTTTTACAGAACAGGATGATGGCTTGACACAAGAGTGGTCCGGCCATACTGCATTTGTGAACCCCCCATATGGTCGTGGCATCGAGAAGTGGATTAAGAAAGCTTATGAGGAATCACGAAAGGAAAATACTAAAGTAGTAATGCTTCTTCCTGCACGAACCGACACAAAGTACTGGCATCAATATGTTATGAGAGCCGAAGAAGTATACTTTATAAAAGGTCGTTTAAAATTTGGAGATAGCGAGAATAGCGCCCCATTCCCATCAGCAGTTGTAGTTTTTGATGGTACCAACCAACCGCAGATATTTGGAGCCATGAATAGATGAACCGTAAGGAACGCCGCAGAATGGAGAAGAGCATGGGTACAGAATCGACCGAAAAACTTGCCGAAAAAATTTTCCAGTTTAATCAGCTTCCGGAAGCATGCAACGCATGCACAAAAACATTTAACAAAAAAGATAAGGACATGGTACAATCGTGGTCAGTTGTTGTGAGACAAGAAGTGGTAAGATTGTTCTGTCCTGCCTGCATACAAAAAACAAAGGAGAGGATAGAAGATGTCAATAGTAGCAAGAATAGACAAGAAAAGTCTAATGATGATTCTTGATGGAGGAGTCGGCGAGGAACACTCAGTCGTTATCAAATTTTATGCGCCTCATTGTCAATATTGTCTTAATTTGGCCGATTACTATAAAGAAATTGCCAATTCATATAATGATGTGCTATTTTATGCTTTTAATATGGAGGATGACAATGGCGAGTTGGAACAAAAATATGGATTTTATGGAATTCCAACGCTCTTTCATATAAAGACAGGAGGCAAGAAGACCAAGGTTACTCTTATGCCTGACCCTGACGATCCAAATGAACATACATGGTATCGCACAAATGATATCAAAGAATTTATTGACAAACACAAATAGGAGAAAAAATGTCGTTAAAGAATCTTGAAGCCGCACTAATGCAACTAAGTGCAAAGGCAACGGAGCATTACGCTGCAATCGAGCTTATAATCAATAATCCAGTTGCAATTTCTGAGCACACCAATCATGTTGATGAAATTATTCGGCGCGCAAAGCATATGGCCGAATGCGAAGAGGCATATGCTTCGCTGCATAAGCACTTCATTCAGGCCGCACAAGAAGACACCGATGCAGCAGCAGAGCAATAAAATGCTTGAAGCGTTAACCTATGATGATGTATTGCTGCAGCCACAATACTCAGAGATTCGCTCACGCGGCGATATAGACACTAGCACTGACCTGGGCAAGCTTATCAATTTAGGCATGCCTATTATTTCGTCACCAATGGATACGATTACCGGTGGACGGATGGCAGCTGCCATGACGCGACACGGAGGCCTGGGTATTGTTCATCGTTATAATACGGCAGAAGAGCAGATGTTGGAAATTATCAAAGCATATGAAAACAGCAACAACAAAATTATCGTTGGCGCCGCTGTTGGCACATCGGGTGATTATTTAGACCGCGCGCGCAGCCTTATAAGCGCAGGTGTTAATTTAATTTGTGTTGATGTTGCCCACGGACACCATGTTTTAATGAAAGAGGCGTTATATAATTTGAGAAAAATGGCACCTAATCTTCATATTATGGCCGGCAACGTAGCTACGTTGGAGGGCGTTAACGATCTCGCCGATTGGGGCGCAGACTCTATTCGTTGCAATATTGGGGGTGGCTCAATTTGCTCTACAAGAACACAAACTGGCCATGGCCTTCCGGGCCTTCAAACTATTTTTGAATGTTCAAAGACTGACCGCGATGTGAAAATTATCGCCGATGGCGGAATCCGAAACTCTGGCGACATTGTAAAGGCGCTTGCCGCCGGCGCAGATGCTGTGATGTGTGGATCTCTTTTCGCCGGCACAAGTCAAACTCCTGGCAAAGTTTTCGAGGGAACTAATGGCGCAAAGTATAAAGTTTATAGAGGAATGGCTTCGAAAGAAGCACAGATTGAATGGCGCGGCAAATACTCTTCTTTCGAAGGCATATCAAGCCGCGCACCATATCGTGGCGATGTTCGCTTTATTCTGGAAGATCTTGAGCGCGGGATCCGCAGCGGGCTTTCCTATTCCGGCGCGCATAACCTCATAGATCTACAACGAAAGGCAAAATTTGTGCGTCAGACAACTGCTGGTTTGGGCGAAAGCATGACTCATATTAACACGAGGAAATGGTAATGTCGGAGAATTTCGATAACTATGGAAAGGATCGAAAAAGGTTGATATTTAATATAGCCGATCACGATCATGCTAAGTTAATTGTTCGTTTACGTCACAATTCACTAACACAAGCTGAATTCTTTAGGGCAGTTATCGATGGGGTTAATACGGGCGATCACAACATCTGTGCGTTCATTGAAGATTATCTTGCGGCAAAACAAAAATTAAGTAAACAAAAAATTAAAAAATCTCGACAAATTCGCGAACAGGGCGAACAGTTGATTGAAGACTTTGCTCTAACTGATAATGAGGTAGGGGACATTTTTGACTTAATCGCCGACGATCACCCAGACCTATGAAAAAAGATGGCCTATTTGCATGTGCGCGTAAATGCATGAAAGAGCGAAAATGCTGCAACACATTGGAATGCCGGCATTATATTGAATACCCGGCTGACTACAATTGCACTTTGGTGGCTGTTTATGAAAATGGCCCAATGACGCTAAGGGAAGTTGCAAAGAGATTAAGCATATCTTTTGCGAGAGTAAAGCAGATAGAACAAAAGGCACTTAACAAAATGAAGAAGAACACACTCATATCTTAAAATATTTTGTGTTCTTTATTGATTTTCACTACTATTTAATGTTGAGTTTTACTTTAAGGAGATTTACTATGGCTCGAAAAACACTTTTAACTGAGGCTCAGATTCGAAGCTTCATAAAGCTTGCTAACATCGGCCCTGTTGGCGACACCAAGTTGCAAGAATGGTACGATGAGGGTCTTGAGGAACAGGAAGAAGAGGAAGAGCTAGAAATGGATGATGAAGAAGAGCCCGAGCGGGTGGGCCATGGCGGCGGCCTGCCGGACATGGACGCAGAGCTTGGCGGCGACGAAATGGAAATGGATGCAGAGCTTGGCGACGACGAGATGGATATGGATGCAGAGCTTGGCGCCCCTGACGAACTAGATGTGGGCCCAGGTGGCGACAAAGAGTCCGAATTCATGGATCTTGTACAACAGTTGGCTGATATGGTTGGCGTTGAGGTAGACATGGAAGGTGGCGCCGAAGGCGAAGAAGAAATGGGAGCCGATCTTGAAGGAGGTGAGGAAGCAGAAGAAGAGCTACCCCCCATGCCCGGAGAAGAAGAAGCTGGAATGGAAGCTGGAATGGAAGCCGGCGAGGAAGAAGAGGAAGAGGAACTCCCCGGGATGCGCGACAGCATGTACGAAAACACTGACAAGGTTGTCAACGAAGTTGCTCGTCGCGTTGCCGGCCGGCTAGCCAGCGAGAACAAAAAGACCAAGATGGTTAATGACTTGGCCGAAAGAATATTTAACCGCCTTACAACAAAGTAAAGTAAAACTTGACAAATCAAACGCAAACCATTATGATAACCATCAGAGATCTCTGATGGTTATTTTTTTGAGGAAGTTATGGGCATTGAACAATATGCAATATACCTGTTAATTTTTACATTCGGCTATGTTACGAGCCGCACATTTTATTTTTTTAGTAGTGTGCGACACTCAATTAGAACGCTAAAAATAATGCATGTGGTTGCATTGTCTATGTTGCTCAATTGTATTCAGGAATACGCGTACGTTGGGGCTAAAAAATTAGCTACATTAGAAAAATGTGGCGTGCTTCCTAGTGATAGAATATATAAGAATGCCGAGACCGCCCATGAAGAGATTGTTGATTCTTTTAAGAGGCGTAGTATCGCCTCGCTAATAGCGCTACACCCACAAGTTTTTAGGCCGATTTTACAGTTTGAGGATTGGAACTCGGCCATGGAATATCTGGAAAAAAACAAAAAAATTGTTAAATTGTTTTTAGCATGAAGAGAACTATGTTTAATAAAATTAAGAAGAAGATTTTAGACGCTGTGACTAAAAAATTATCAGCGCCGCCGAAGGACCCAGAGGATAAGGTAGAGAAGATTGTTTTAGTTGATCCATCTGCACTCGTCGCGCCAGAGGAGGAACCCGATATGAGAATCATCGGGCTCTTTACCGATGTTCAAGAAGAAAAAGTTGCTGAAATTGTACAAGCGCTTCTTTATCTAAATGAGGTAAACAAGAACGAAGAGAAACAGGAAGATCGTCAGCCAATTGAATTTTACATTTCAACTTATGGAGGCTCAGCCGATGACATGTTCGCTCTATACGACGTCATGAATCTTGTGAGAGAAGAAACTGAAATTCACACCATTGGCGTGGGGAAGGTTATGTCTGCCGGCGTTTTATTGTTGGCCGGTGGCACGCCCGGTAAACGAAAAATTGGCAAAAATTGCCGCGTAATGATCCACAATGTGAGCGCCGGCGCTGCCGGCTCACTGCCAAATTTGGCAATAGAGCTTGAAGCAATTCAGCAGTTGCAAGAGGATTATGTTAATGCCTTGGTGTCGTGCACAAAGCTAACTCAGAAAAAACTTACAAAAATGCTAAATGAAAAAGTTAATATTTATCTTGATGCCGAAGAAGCAGTGCGGCTTGGAATTGCTGATATTATTATATAAATAGATTGACAATCTTTTGATAATGAGTTATAATTATAATGTATGCATGAGGTGTAAATGAGTAGAGCATATGATAGCAGGAATTCTCTGCAGCAAAAAATTATGAATGGGGCAAACACTCTTGTTGACAATGTTGCTTCCACACTCGGTCCCCGCGGCCGCAATGTTTTGCTGCAAGAAGCAGGCAAGGGCCCTTTTATTACCAAGGACGGTGTGACAGTTGCGCATTTTGTGCAGCTAGAGGATCCATTTGAAAATGCGTCTGCGCAGATTATTAAGCAAGCTGCAATTGAAACGAATAATGAAGCCGGCGACGGCACTACAACTGCAACAGTCTTGGCGCGCGCCATATTACGAGAATCACAAAGATATATTGCTTCTGGCGCGTCCCCGATTGAATTACAAAGAGGTATTGATGCAACAGTTAAAGAAATCACAAAAAATCTTACAAATATGGCAATCCCGGTTAAAAATGCTGAAGACATCACTCATATTGCCGCTATCTCAGCCAATAACGATGCTGCTATTGGAGGGCTTATTGCTCTTGCTGTTGATCGCGTGGGCGAAGACGGATCTATTACAATAGAGGAGTCTCGTTCTTTAGAGACGTCCATAGATGTTACCGAAGGATTTAAAATTGAATCCGGATACTGTGCTGCAGCCTTTATTACAGATGATCGGCGCTCAGTCATGAACTATGAGGAACCACTTTTCCTGATAACAGACCATAAGATATCACAGGTAGAACCAATATTGCCGATTCTAGAAATGATTGCACGGGAAGGCCGCCCCCTTATTATTGTCGCAGAGGATATCGAAGGACAAGCATTGGCAGCCTTGATTATGAATGCAATACGAGGTACCTTAAAGATTGCTGCCGTTAAGGCGCCTTATTATGGCGAAGAAAGAAGAAATCTATTAAGCGATCTCGCATTGTCAGTTGGAGCTACGTTGATAGCGAGAGAAGAGGGCAAAAAATTGCAAGAGATAGAGCTTTCAGATCTTGGAACGGCCAAGCTTGTTGAAAGCAACAAATACTCGACCGTAATCGTGGGCGGCAAATGTGACTTTAAGGCCATTGATGAGCGCATAGAGGCTTTAAAAAATCAAATCAAACAAACCTCTTCGATTCAAGATTGCGAACAATTACAGGCGCGCGTTGTGCGCTTGTCTTCGGGTGTCGCGGTCATCTCAGTAGGAGGTTCTACCGAAGTTGAAATGACCGAACGCAAGCACCGCATTGAGGATGCCCTGGAGGCAGTAAGATCCGCCCAGGAAGAGGGTATCGTTGGCGGAGGTGGTGTTGCGCTCATTGAGGCAACAAAAAAGCTTTTAATCGAAACTAACCACTCAGAGCAAGCTCTCGGCGCGGTTATCGTAAAAGAAGCATGTAAAGAACCATTTCGCCAAATGGCACTCAATGCAGGAGAACCTCCGGATGTGTTGATTAAGACAGTAATGGAGGCAGATGAGGGCATGGGCTGGGATTTTAGAAACAATGAGTTGGTCAATCTACTTGATAACGGTATTATCGATCCAGTTAAAGTTACCAAGGCTGCTCTTCAGAACGCTGCTAGCTGCGCTGGGACCCTAATTACTACTAATTTTGGCATTATACAGACAGGAGAATAAAATGCAAGAAGGAGATTTGATTCACATACCCCAAGATGTTCTGTTATTCGACAAGAATAATATTTTTATTGATAAAACCAAGAAGCCGATAGTGGGGGTTTTTCTAAAAGAAACGCCAGTGGGTTCACCATGGCAGGCCGGCACATACACCGTTTATGCCAAAGGCCGCGAAGCGGTGGTGGCGAGAAGATGTGTGTACCCCATGGAGGAAGAATGTTAGTTAAATTAACCGAAGTGTGCAACACTGGCGCAGTTACTGCAAATGCTAAATATTCCTTGCGCGAAGTCTTTGTTAACCCGGAACATGTAGTGATGGTTCGTGAAGAGCGGCGTTTGCGAGAGTTAAATGAACAAGGGCGTCTGCCAAGCGATCTGGACCCGGACCACAGATTTTCGAAAATCATAATTGATCGAGGCAACACCGGCACTGAAATAACTGTGGTTGGCGCGCCGGAGATTATCGAGTTGGCGCTTCAAAATAGCTCCAAACAACTTTTAAGGGGATGATATGGGACAAAGGATAACTATTCAGTATTCCGTCGAGGAGACGGAACTTAAGTATGAGACGTATAGGCTTCTTACTAATAGTCTAGCCCGGCTAACTTCGATTAATGCCGGCACGCCCGATGTTCAGAGTGTTTTAACAATCGGCACACTAAAAGAGGTAAACGCTTTACGCGAAGAGATGGCCCGAATCGATATCATGTTGGAAGATGTATCTGCTATAATTGATGGGTACGTTAGGTACGAGCACGGTGTTTTTTTAGGTGAGAGCACCGAGCTAGATGATTCTGTTCCCGCTGCAGCACCAGACATAGAAGGTCTTCAGCAGAAGCTGCAAGGCTTGAAACACGCCCTTCAAGAACCCAATGAAGTCTCCGATTAAAGATTTAAGATACGCCTCAAGGGCGTTAAGTGTGCTTAAGCGCATAATCCCTGCGGATAGTTCCGTAGAGTCGTTTTTGTTGTTTGCCGGCGATCTGGAGATCAACTTAGCAGAAGCCGGCCGCCAAGTCACCGCTCATACCAATAGATATGTAATTTATGATTTTTGGGTATCTTTGTTTGAAAGCCCATGGGTGCTTTCTGAAATGGCCCAATTTTTTTACCCGTTTGAAAGTCAAGAAGTTTTTAACGTATTTCAAAAAGATTATAGTAAAAAAAAGGATCCCTATATGCGCGCAGCCCTATTTTTTTTGTTAAATCGGTGTTCATCAAATGGAATGATATCTTCTGGAGATTTAGATCAAAAAAATTATACCCCTATGGCCCTGACTCACCTTGAAAGATTTAAACAAATTAATTTTGACGTTGTTTGCGATCAGTCCGAGAACTTTTTAGCGAACGTTTCACAAATAAAAGATACTGATTTCATCTTTTTTCCAGTAGGAAAGTTTAGTTTCAATTTGTTAGAAGAAGGGATTACCCGCGGCCAAGAAGAAACAACGATTTATCACAAAGAACTAAAAGAGACTGTAGATGCTCTTAAAACGCCCACAATCTTGAATTATGTATATCATCCGGGCGTCGTGCAACTTTACAGCGACTATGAGATGATTATGTTAGATAAATATGGAAAAGATACTTCTGACAAAACTAAAGCAAAGGAGCTTATAATTGCAAATTTCGGAATTAGTTAAGGCATGCGCCCTCTTCACAGTGGCGCAGGCATGTGTGTGGTTTCAGTGTTATTCTCACTATGTGTGGGAATGGTGGCAAAATAAGCCAATTCATGCGGCATTAGTATACGGGATTCCTGCTAGTATTTGTTTTTGGTATGGTACGCGCCTCGCAGTCGATGCCACCAGCGAAGCGTGGGCGGCGCGCCTATTAGGCTTTGGAATATCATATCTAACTTTTCCATTACTCACTTGGTGGCTTTTAAATGAAAGTATGTTCACGACAAAGACAATGATTTGTGTAGCTTTGTCGGTTATGATAGTAATGGTACAAATATTTTGGAGATAAAATGACAATAGTAGAAAAGCCTTGGGGCTTTGAATTAATTTGGGCACAAACGGATAATTATGTCGGCAAGTTATTGCACATTGACGCACAACAAAGGCTTTCTCTTCAATATCATGAAATTAAAGAGGAAACTGTTTTTGTCACGCAAGGAATTCTTTTAAATTATGATGCCGGCGGGAATGTGCAAGCAATTCCCGCCGGCCAATCGTTACATGTTCAGCCTAATCAAGTTCATCGATTTGGCGCCGGCAAGAAATACGTTGAGCTTATTGAAGTGAGCACCCCATATCTTGATGATGTTGTTAGATTAGAAGATGACTATAAGAGATAATAAACTATTTATTACGTTGAGGAATTAAATATGAGTGATTTTGCAACGGATAAGTGGTTTAAACATGTCCGAGAAGAATTGATAGTAGAGGGCTTGAGAGACATCGGTCTCCCCGAATATGTCGTCGATTTTATCGAAGAGGCAATGCCGTCTTCCCCGGAGAAGGCGAAGGTGTACACAGGCAATGGCTGGAAGAAAGCCTTCACGACGGATAACGTGCAGAACCTTCAGTTTACTGCCGTTAATCATCTGATCGATCAGTACGGCGACTATGTGCAGAAGCAACCCAGCAGCGACGACCCCATTGCCCCCCTGCAAGCCCGAACCTCGACACCGTATGGGACTGCCGATGACGGCAGTTTCAAGCACGTAGAGTACGACGACGAGATGATAAAGCGCTCTGAGCAAGTTAAGTTCGTTATTCAAAACATCAAGAATGTGCTCGCCAAGCCGATGGGCACGTGGCCCAAGGCATTTAAGAAAGCCGTGAAGGCTTTGAGCAAAGCGGGAATTCCCAGCGAGAAAGTTGAATCCACCCAAGAATACTTTAAAGTACTTCTTCAGCAAGAGTTTCAAAATTGGTGGTACAGATACGATTTGCTGTTCGCATGGTTAAACTCTGAGCCCACCAACTATGAACTGATTAAAGGCGAAAAAAGCATGGTGGACGCCTACCGTGTTGCTCAAGATGACTTAAACAACAAAGAAGATCCCGACTTTATCATACACACCTTTGAGGATGGCTCTTACTGGTACAATCTTGATGTGTCTAACTGCCCTGTTGAAGGCGAGCGCATGGGGCACTGCGGTGGCGACAATCGCGGCGTTCTTGTTTCTCTGCGCAAGAAGAAAGGCAAGCGCAAGGCATCCTCGTCTTATATCACGATGACTTGGGATGACGAGACCCTTTATCAGATCAAGGGGCGCTCTAACGATGCTCCCCCGGAGGAGACCTGGGATCACATCGATTGGTTCATTAAGAACATGAACATCAACTCAGTCCAAGAAAGCGGCGAGCACTCCAACGACTGGGATGGTTTCCGAGAGATGAACGACTATCTATCCTCACGAAACCGCGACGTTAGTTTTGCAGGCGCAGTTGATATTGAAGCCATTGACGAGATGCTTAGTGAAATAGCAAACAACTACGATGGTGAACAAACGTCGATATCAGCAGAGTCCCAGGGACCAGAGGACCACGGCGGCGACGGCGCGTATGTATACATGAGCGGCTATGCCAGCATGGAGATTGAACTTCGCTGGAAAGGCTTTAAAGAAGAAGAGGGTTTTTATATCCCGACACTGGGACCGAGGACCGCCACTTCGGATGCGACAACTGACGACAGCCTCAGCCCCATCCCGATTAACTCATGGGGCACCGATGCACGAGCGTTTGAGGATGAGTCGGGATTTGATACAATCGGCTGGGATCTTCCGGGCGACGACCCAGAAGTAGAGTGGTCGATCCAGATGAAAGAAAGCTCTTTCCCGCCAGGTTACGAGGGAGATATGGAGGCGTCCGGCCCCATGCTGGCAGTCCTTAGTGTAGAGTGGCGCCTCAGCCACCAAGAAGGCGTTGAAGATGCCGACGAGGCCGAGCGCCACTTTGAAGACTTTAGCGATAACATGCAGCAGTTTGACAATGAATACGAGGAGAAACATGCCGAGGTGCGGGGCAATCTGGCACAGCACGGCTACATCGCCAAGACAACCTACGACCGTGACCGCGAAGAAATGGCTGCATACGACATGGATCACTGGAAAGTGTGGAGCGAGAAATCAGGACTAGAGTTTTGGTTTAGACCACACAGACGGTCAGATACTCTTATTAATAGCGGCGGAGATGCGGCACGCATCCCGATGGAAATTATGATGTGGGGACGCGATCCAGCCCGCGACCATCACATAGACGCGTTGTGGGTGAAGATCTTTGGTACATCTATCCTGCGTGGGAAGATGCAGTCACCTGACCTTAACCGCAACATGGCGAGAAACTTGGAGAAACTTTATGCAGAACAAGAAGCCTCTGATCCCGACCAAGAGCAGCTTCCCTTTAGTCAAGAGTACGATGCGCCTCCCCCACGCGCTGTGTTGGCGAAAGACTCGCGCTTCATCATTGAACCAGCAACGAGATTTGAGCGCTCCGGTGACGTTGGCGAAGGCTCATACCCCAACATGTCTATCAACTGGCGTTATACTATTGGTGTAGATCACACAGCATCGTCCGAGGAAGTACAGACAGTCAAAGATATTGTGAAGTATTTTAACGAGAACTCCGATATGGTTGAACTTGCCGCCATGCAGACGATCCGTGATGCGATGGAGGGGACGGCAGCGTTGGCAGATGCCACCAAAGCAGATGTTATGTCGGGCAAGTGGCCCAACATTGCCATTCGGCGCATTGATGATAAGTATGGTGCCGCGGCGTATGCCGGGGATGTCCATGCCGAGGCAATCATTCTGATTACCAAGTGGATAAAAGACAACTTCGATCAGATGAGTGAGCCAGAAAAATATGTAGCGTGGTTTAAATATCTGAAGCCGATCAAAGATGCTCACTTCAACATGGCTAGATCTGGAAACATTGAAATGGACGACGATGCCAACATTGGCATGCCCAAGAACTGGGTAATAGAGGTGCAAGATCAGTTGAAGAAGATGAAAGCCTTCAGTGGAACCGTGAACAAGTATGGTGGAGTGCAGCCCGGCGAGACACTGAAAGGAACGATAGGAGAGCCCCAGCCAGTGGGAGAGTCGATGGAACAACAAATAGCAAGAATAGACAGACTTCTGCAAGAAAAAGATCCAAATTACGATCTGCGCCAATATCAAGCGAACATAGGCGTTTCTATCTCCACAGAACTGGGGGGAGAAATGGCCGAAGTACAAACTGAAATAAGAGCAATCCCTCAAATTACTACGGTTCGAACTTCTGGCGAGTCTGTTAGGCGCGGAAATAGGTATTATGCAACATTGAATGTTAAATTTGCATTGCTAGGCCAAGGCAATCGACATGAATTTATAAGGAAAATTCTTTTGCCGAAACTTGCCACCATCAAAGGCTTAAATGTGATTTCAATCGACCGAGTGGATCTTATAGCAGCTAGCTCGTCAACCATTAAAGAGGACATTGCCGCATTGTATCAAACTAGTCAGGCATCTGTTACGCCGCGGCTTTCAATTGAAGATGTAGTGTCTGATTGGGCAGAGGGCGGCGTAATGGATTATGACGTGCCTATGAGCGCGTACTATATGAGGTATCATGTTATGGTGCCGGTGCAAGAACTGAGGGCGCTGATGTCGAGAGAATTTAGGAAGCCGATGGATGGATTTCAGGGCGGATACCAAAATTTTATATCGCGCGGCCCACAACAACCAGTTGTGGTTGCAATCGGAAAGAATGGGCGCGCCAAAATAACAGGCAATGAAGACGACGTATGGTATGCAATCGAATCGGGCTTAGAGGAGTTGCCGGTATTCTTTAGTTACCAAAATCAAATTTAGGAGATATATACTAAAAGGGAGGCGCGCCCACATATGAGAAAGTTTTTAAAAGTAGTGTGCGTATCTCTGGTGTGCTTCTCTCTGTTCTTCGGGGCCACCGCGTTACTAAAAAAGCCCAATGATGTTGTCCACCGCAGTGAGAGAAAAAAGCTTTTTTCACAACCAGATAGGGCGTCATCAGCATATCGTGGCATTCGAAAAAATTCAATTAGAAAGTCAATTGGGTCCGCTGTACGCATAATTTCGCCTACCGAAGATGAGAGCGCAACTTCACTAGCAACCGGCACATACTTTACTTATAAAGGAAAACATTATGTTCTGACGGCCGCCCATGCCATATTGGGTCCATGTAAAAATTTATTAATTGTATATTTTGAACATACGGCTAGTTGTTTAGAGTTTACTTTGGTAGATTTGCGCATGGATTATGCAATTATTGAAATAGAAGAAATAGAGGACCGCGTCCCTGTGCGAATGCCGCAATCACTGCAGCTTGACAAATATCCAAAAATACTTGACAAAACTTACTATACGGGTTATCCTAATAGTGCTGGACCTTTGACAATCACTGGCACAATTGCTGGCTTTACAGACGATGGTTTAATTTTTCTTCAATCATATGCGTGGACCGGCTCTTCGGGGTCTGGAGTGTTTGACCATCAGGGAAATTTAATAGGGATTATAATGGCTTTAGATATAGGCGTAACACAACATGGCGTTGATGTAATGGAGGATCTACTTATCGTTGTACCAACAAACGAAATTGATTGGTCCAGCATATTACATTAATGAGGAAAATAGTTATGTCCGATGAACTTAAGGAACTTTTAGAGCGCGTCGAAGCCATTGAGCAACAACTTGATTTAGTCGTTGATTTTTTGGAGCTGCTTCAAAGTAATGAAAGAAAAGCTGCCACAGAAGAACGAAAAATGCTTAACGACCACTTAAAAAAAACACAGATTACAGATAAACCCATGGGAGATGCTTAATGCCTGATATAATTTCTTTGGGGCTTGAAGATGCAACAGCCAGCGATTTAAAACCAAAACCCCCGCCTCGCCTCGCGCCACAGGGGATCCGCACGTTTACTGTTTGTCGCCAAAAAGACGAAACGGGCGTATCTGGCGAAGGTGTTGTTATTGAAGGAGTCCTATTAGCATCCGGCCACTGCATAGTTCATTGGCTTTACCCGCCTCCGCGCGGAGGCTTGGCTATCTTTGATTCTCTTCAAGATTTTGAAAAGGTCCATATTAGGCCCCATCCTACAAATAAAACAATTCTGACGTTTGAAGATGGTGAGCAAACTATTTATGATGGTGGTTAAATATGAATGAATGGCAAGAACATATTAGTTTATTAAAAGAAGATGCAAATTTTAAAAAGCGAATTCGCAGCTATATTAAGGATCGGCACGAACTGTTAGGTGTTGGTGGTCAAGAAAATAGCGCCCCCTATACTCAAAAGATGCCAACGCATGTTACCTTTGATAAACAGTTAGAGGAAGAAATAGAGATCGACATGGCTGGATTTAGAATCCATGATGAACTTGATTCGCAGATGTGGAAAGACGATAAGCTACACGATGAGATCCGCGCAAAATTAATAGAAATCGCAAAAGACTTTATCGAGGGACTCCCAATTGATGTGCAAATTGAAGATATAACGCTGACGGGCTCACTGGCAAACTATAACTGGTCAAAACATTCTGATGTTGATTTACATATCGTTGCTAACTTTTTAAAGATTGATGAAAATATAGAATTAGTTAAGGCATTTTTTGATGCACACAGAATGCGCTGGAATGACCTACATGATATAAAAATTAAAGGATATGATGTAGAGGTATATGTGGAAAACAAAGACGAGGAACACCACTCCACGGGCGTTTATTCAATAACGAATGGCGAATGGGCAACTCACCCGGAGCAAATTGACAGAGTAATTGATTTAGAAACAGCTTTGAAGAAGGCAAACGACATTGATGAACAAACAAATGCTGTGCGAGATATGTTTAAAGAAGGCGAATACGAAAAGGTTATGCGAAATGTTGATCGCATAAAAAATAAGATTCGCAGTATGCGATCTGCCGGTCTCGAAAGTGAAGAAATGGAATTTTCTCCTGAAAATATTGCATTTAAAATGTTGCGCCGTGCCAAGGTGTTGAATAAACTTACACGCTTAAAGTATAATGCTTATGATAAATCAAAAACACTGGATGATTAATGGAATTTGAAGAAATAACAGAAGATGCAAAAGTTTTTCCTGGTGAATTTTTATTGCACGTGCCCAAAAAAACAATTGTGGTGTGCGGTGCCTTTAAGGGTGACACAATCCGCGTCCTAGATAACGGCAGGCTTGTTGAAGATAAAGTTCAAAACTTTAAAAAAATAAAGCTAAATGATAATGAAAGAGAAGAGAGATATGTTTCTCGGTGTAAGGGGTGTGGCCGATAAATGGGGGACGAAGCAGACAAAATAAAACAATTTTGCCTGATCCAGCTGGAAATTTTAAAAGAGCGCGAAGCGCGCCTTAGAAAGCAAATTCTCGACTGCAACATCCAGAAGGAATTTTTAACCAGCATCCTTTTGGAATTAGACCACGATGACTAAAATTTATACATATTGTCTTTTTGATCATGATGATAACTTTGAAGGCGTCTACTCATCGCTTAAGGCTGTATATCGTGATGCCCTGCGTCTTTCAAATAGAGGCCATGGCGAAGTTCGCATGTCCACGCCGCAAGGCTGGGAAAAACCTTCATTAACTGGCCTGAGAAACTTGCTAAAAGGCCAGTTTGATGTTATAATATTATTCCGCTCGGGTGCGAGTGGTGCAAAAATTCTTAAAACAAGACTAAGGGAGTAAAGTTGGACGAACACGAAAGTATTGTAAGATACTGCATGGAACAAAATATTGTTTGCGAGAATCCTTTTTGGATGCCTACGCAGCAATTAGACACACCAAGGATAAAGGAGGAAATTTAATGCTAGCATGGCAAGAGGCGCGGTATAATGACTTAGAAGCTGAAAATGACCGTTTAATCGGGCTACTTGAAGAGTCGCATGCGCTGTTGGCAGATTATGCGGACATAGTTACCGCGCAAAAAGACATGCCGTCAGAATATGTCTTTGTGATCAAATCTTTAATTAATAAAATTGCAGAGTATGTAGAAATTCAATGATTTTTAAGATTTATGGCATTACCGATTGTCCATCATGCTTGCGCGCATGCGCAGATTTAATGGACTGCTACCCGGAGAAAGAATATGTTTTTGTTGATGCAGGTTTTTCAAAAAAATATAGAAAGATGCTGCAGCAGAAATTTAAATGGGCAACTTTCCCAATTATAGTCACAGTAAGCGCCGAGGGAAACGAGGACTTAGTTGGCGGATATGATGACTTATCATACGTTCTTGGTAAAGAATTAACAGAACCTGTCTGAAGTATGTGACGTTGTTCGGCGAACGGCATAGTTAATATGTGGGATTAAAACGGGGCGATTTAATAAGATGGGTAGTTGACTATGACGCCTTTGAGGCTGGAGCGACGTTGCGGCCTATCAGGCCAGTATATGCATATGGAATAATTATAAAAGTTTCCAACAAAGAACCAGATTGTGTGGTGGTGTTTCAAATCAGCGGCCTTTCTGGGCTACTTTACAAACGAAGAAAAACGGATAATGCAATAAAACATCTTCACATGGCGCATGATGTTCTTGAAGTAATAAGTGGTGGATAGGGGGTCTTGACATTTCTTTGACTTGACGTTACGCGCGCTTTGTGCTATATTATAGATATGACAACAACACCAAAGGAATATGATTTTGGACCGCCCACAGAACGGATATTAGAGATTAGTGGCCGCATCGCCCGGCATGTTAATCGAGCACGCCAAATTGCGTCAACATCTGAATTTCCAGATTACCGTCACGGTGCAGTCTTGGTGCGCGGTGGGTCCGTAATCAATACCTCCGCCAACAAGGATAGCTTCTGCTCATTTGGCAACCGATTTAGAGTCAAACAAAAGGGAGTTGCCACAGTTCATGCAGAACTTGGCTGTATTTTGGGCATCGACAAGAGCAAAACCGAAGGCACTACATTGTATGTTGTTCGTGTTGGTAAAAGTGGCGACCTTAAACTATCAAAGCCGTGCCCTATGTGCTATGCTGCGCTAAAGCACGCGGGTATTAAAAAGGTTGTATTTTCATTGAACAGTCACACTTGCGGAAGTTATAAAATCAAATGAGGACATGCTCAGTGTGTGGCGATGCGGGCCACAATAAGCGCACGTGTCCTGAAAAAAGCCCACGACCACTCTCCGCAGCTAAGAGCACAATGGAGGGCTACGATATTGGTGACATTTATTATTTTAAATCGTATGGTATGAAGCAGCCACATCAAGGAGAAATAGTTGCGGTTTATCCGAACGAGCCTGAGCTATGTGTTGATATGCGAGATTGGGTTGATGGCTCTACGCGCGCCGTACCCGTCGCCATTCTCGCTCTTAAAAAATCCGATGCGACTAATAAATCCACCGAATACTTCTTGACAACAAACAATAATTAGGTTATTATAACAATAGGAATTGGGTTGTTAGCTCAGTAGGTAGAGCATCGGACTTTTAATCCGCAGGTCCAGGGTTCGATCCCCTGACGACCCACCATCTTATATAAGGAGAACGAAAAATGATTTTATTGCTATTGATGGCTTTTGACCAGCCGGTGCCGCCAGAATGTGTTATTGATCGCTGCGAAGGCAAGATATGCATAGTTGGAACACCAGAAGGATGGGTGGAGATTGATCGCAAGCCCTACCACCATGAAGGAAAAGAGATTGAGTGCCCCTTTTGGTTGGTTGACCCAAGATAAGCAAGGAGACGAAATGAGGTTTACAGCGATTTTTATGGATATTGCAGGAAATTATTTAACAAAGTTTTTTGTAACTTGCCATGATAAGAACCAAGCGTGGAAGGAGATTCTTTCGCAAACCCCCGAAGGACACAGTCTTGTCTTGATTATACCCGGTGAGCAACTTGTTTACTCACAAGATGACATTTCACTGACAAATGTAGCTTGACAAAAACAGCTATCGTGGTTATATTATATATAGGCTTCGATAGCTCAGTTGGATAGAGCATCGGCCTTCTAAGCCGAGGGCCGCAGGTTCGAGTCCTGCTCGGAGTACCACATGGGGGTGTATCTCCTCCGTCTTATAAGCGGTAGAAAGAGTAACTGGTCACACGTGGGTTCAAGTCCCACCTCCCCTACCATTTTATGAAACTATTTAAAATAAGAGGTCGCGACATACGCGCCCACAAACCAAAAGGAGTGGTAATAACTTTTTGGCTCGGCGCAGAAACTCAAGAAAAAGCCTTGAAAATGTGCGAAGAAAAGGGTATAATAGAAATTGAAAGTATCGAAGATGATACGGAGACTCATCAATGGGCAGAAGGGAAGAAATGTTAACAAAAGGACAAAAGAGATATATGGAAGAATATGAAAAATACATGGATGTTGTAGTTGAGCCAGGTTTTTATTTTAATAAGAACCGCCCGGTCGTTGAATATGAAGTATTGTCCATTGGGCTTGACGAGGCAACCATTAAAACTGTTAAGTCTGGTCATGTTACAACCAAGACGCTGCACTGGTGCAGAAAGAATTTGGCGAGGATAAGCCAATAATTATTGGGGTGTAGCATAATTGGCAGTGCATCCGGTTGTTACCCGGAAGGTTGGTGGTTCAAGTCCACCCGCCCCAGCCATAGGTTTAATAAGTGATATATGTGGAATATATTTTTTAATAAAAAGGAGAAAAAAATGCCCACTACTGAAACAGGTGCCACTAAGGCACTTAAAAATACCGTTAGCCGTCAAAAGGCAACAATTGTTGCATTACAAAAAAGACTTGGCGTGCTAACAGATGACATTCACATGCTGCAAAGAGATTTGAGTAAGTTTAAGAAGAATGTTGCTGCCGATATTAATGAACTTTTTGATAGGGTGGGCGCTGACTAACTATGAGCTACCATGACGGGTACGATCCCCGGCGAGAGGGAATCTCGGTTGTTAATCCTTTGATTAGGATTGAAAGAAAGTTTGATAAAATTAAAAAATTACTTGCAAACAATGAGGCGCTAGCGGGCCTCAGTGCCATGGATTTAAAAAGCGTAATCGAAGAAATTTTAAATGAATGAATTTTATATGAAGAAGGCCGCAGTCCCACGCGCGGCAAAGGATGCGGCTGGCATCTGTGGTGCGGAATTATTAAAAATTTTGGAACTTTACAACTAAGGAGGAAGCAAAATGAAAAAATTTATTAACTATGCATTTAAATTCATGGTTGTTTACTTAGTGATTAATTGGCTTGCCGATAATCCTAACGCAATTAGTGATGTACGTAATGGGCTCAATGGCGCGGTAAACAAAGGCATTAGTACCGTTAGATAGCCGCTTGACATTTTCTTTACTTGACTAATGTATGTGAGTGACTATATTAGATTATATCCAAAGAAGGTAAATCAACATGAAGGCCGGTGATCTTGTAAGATATATTCCGAGCCCATCGGCCACATTTAAATGGCGCAAATATGAAGAGAGCAAAAAGAGCTTTCCGGGCGTTATTTTATGCCAGGTAGATGCGATAGGCACGACGACTCGGCGCTTTAAGATCCGTTGGCACGATGGAGAAATTACAGAAGAATGGATAAGCCATCTGGAACCCTTTGACAACTCTTTGACTTGACTTGGTGCCGTTTCGGTGCTATATTATAGGTACAAGGAGAAAAACATGATCGAAGTTGGTTCACTACTCAGAATGTGGGGCAACCATAGCACCTGGCTCGCTCTCGATGAGATTGCAGGCACAGTGTTGGTTATCAACCAAAAAACAAACTACAAGATGTGGGCAGACAAAGCCGCTTTTGAGGTGATAGGGTGAAAGTTTGGGTTATGCAGGGCATCCACGAAGGCGACATGTTCGCTTCTACGCACATGACTGAAAAGGGTGCTGCTCTCGCAGCCATCGCTGATGTGCTGGAGTTTTTGGGCGTTGAGGATAAGGAAACTGCGATTTCTGTTATGAATAATCGCTGGAACTGTGACGAGATTGACGGCGAGCAAGAGGAACCATGGGAATGGCATCTGAAAAAGATGCGAGATATGAAGAAAGAACAACTGTGGGAAATCTTTAAGCAGTGGAGCGAACTCACGTGGGACAACACCTGTGGTTATCAGGTCGAAGTTAACAAGACGGAGATCACAGGATGAACATTTGGGTTGTAAGAGAGACGTTTATGTACGATAGTGATACATACCTTACCACGCACCTTACCGAAAAGGGCGCACTGTTACGGGCGATTGACTGTGTGCGTGCGCACGTGCGGAATAGCTGCGACGACGACGAGATTAAAGAATACATTGAGGACGGCACCATACCGGGCGATCCCGACGAGGATCTGATGTGCTATTCCAGCGAACAACTCCAGAAGATTGTCCACGCTTGGTGGGATTATTCAGACGTGATGAATGATACAATGCAGTATGAAATTCATCAGACAGTGGTGACAGCATGAAACTTGTTAGGGATTA